>ERZ840057.69-NODE-69-length-99474-cov-6.722025_pt1 | contig 99474 bp, 84 predicted proteins | sample MGYA00519907_ERZ840057 | MGnify/ENA primary metagenome ERZ840057 (study PRJEB31850, sample SAMEA3708862) | human gut metagenome | biome: human gut; feature: human-associated habitat; material: faeces | place: China | collected 2014 ...
CGTGATATTGCGCCGAACATCGTTATAGAGCGCCAGCACGCTCGCCGGGTCCTCCTTGACCTGCGCGAGCATCTTGTTCACCAGCGCGAGCACGATCACGGTTGACTTTTACGGAAAACCATCCTATTGTAACTACATATCCTTGCATTTTCGGAGGTTTTGCCATGGACGATTCCAAAACTACCGCCCGCTGGGTCAGCGCGTGGAGCACCAGCCCCATCGACGCGAGCCTGTCCGAGTCCGGCGTGCTCGACCGGCTCGGCGTGGCCGTGACGGATGTATCCGCGCGCACGGCCGTGCTGCTCACGGCCGGCGGCACGCACGTGCGCCTGACGCTCTCGAACATCTTCGGCGTGCTGCCGCTGCACGTGGCGGCCTGTACCATCGCCATCGGCGCAGACGATGCACGCGGCATTGACCCCGCCACGCTGCGCACCGTGACCTTCGGCAGGCAGACGCACGTGCGCATCGGCGCGGGAGAAAGCTGCACGTCCGACGCGGCCGCGCTGCCGGTCGCCGCCGGGCAGACGCTGGCCGTGACGGTCTTTTACCGCGGCATCAACGCCATGCGCACGATTGGACTCATCGGCGGATGCAGCCATGCCGAGCTCGGCAACTGCACGCGCCGCACTCTGCTGCACATGGCCGTGCCGATGCAGCACACGGCGGACTCTGGCGCGTATGAGGTCATCCCCGCGCTCACGGAGATCGACGTGCTGGCCGCGGCCGGGACGCATGCGTGCGTCATCTTCGGCGACTCGACCGTGGCAAACGAGCTGCCGCGCCTGCTGGCCGCGTGCCTGCGCGCCGATGGCATTGAAAACGTAAGCGTGACGCAGGCCGCCATCAAGGGCGACCGGCTGGTGGCCGACGGCGTGGGCCGCGCGGCAAAGCTGCTCGGCGGCGCGGGCGTAAAGCGCTTTGCGCGCGATGTGCTCGCGCAGGCGGGAGCGGACATGGTGCTCGTCAAGCTCGGCGCGAACGATCTCATCCACCCGCACTGCCAGAGCAAGCAGGGGCTGCTGACCCCGGTGACGTTCGCGCAGATGACGGCGGGCTACCGCGCACTTGCCGACATGGCCCACGCACAGGGCATGCGCATCTGGTTTTGCGAGCTCACGCCGTGGAAGGGCTACACGCGCAACCTCTTCGGCCGCGGGGACGACATTCAGTGGTCGCCGGAATATGACGCGCTGCGGCTGGAGCTCAACGCCTGGTTTCAGGGCGCGGACTGCCCCGCCGACGGGTACATCCCGCTCGACGCTCTGGCCGACCCCAACGATCCGGACGCGCTCGTCCCGGCCTACACGACCGACGGCGTGCACCACACCCCAGCCGGGCAGCGGGCGCTCGCCGCGCTGATCCCGGAAGACATCTTTGTGACATGAGACAGGAGGCAGTACCCATGGCGATCATCCGCCCCGCAGCTGCGCACGACCTTGCGCGCATTGAAGAGATCTATGACGCGATCCACACGGCCGAGGAGGCCGGGAACGTCAGCATCGGCTGGGTGCGCGGCGTGTACCCGACACGCGCGACCGCACAGGCCGCGCTGGACGCCGGCGAGCTGTTCGTGCTGGAGAGCGACGGCACGGTCTATGCCGCCGGGCGCATCAACCGCGAACAGGTGCCGGTGTATGCCGAGGTGCCGTGGGCGCACGACGCAGCGCCGGAGCAGGTGCTCGTGCTGCACACGCTCGTCGTTGACCCGGCGGCCGCCGGGCACGGCTACGGCACGCAGTTCGTGCGTTTTTATGAACAATACGCCCGGGAGCACGGCTGCCCGGAGCTGCGCATCGACACGAACGCGAAAAACGCCAACGCCCGCCGGCTCTACGCCTACCTCGGCTACCGCGAGACCGGGATCGTACCGTGCACGTTCAACGGCATCGACGGCGTCGCGCTCGTGTGCCTGGAAAAGTGGCTGGGCAGCGAACCATAACGGTGAGACCGCATAAAGAAAACCGCAGGCCCCGGAGCGCGCTCCGGGGCCTGCGGTTTTTGGATCTTGGCGCTCACGGCGTGGGGCTGCCGCCGCACAGCCGTTCATAGCCGGTGCGGTAAGCCCCGCTGAGGATCTCCTCCCACCAGGGACGGTTGGCGAGATACCAGTCGATCGTCCGGCCAATGCCGTCGGCAAAGCGCGTCTCCGGCAGCCAGCCGAGCTCCGTGTGGATCTTCGTGGGGTCGATGGCATAGCGCAGGTCGTGCCCCTGCCGGTCGGCGACGTAGGTGATGAGGCGCTCGGGCTTGCCGAGCTTGCGGCAGATCAGGCGCACGATGTCGATGTTGCGCATCTCGTTGTGGCCGCCGATGTTGTACACCTCGCCGATGCGGCCGTGGTTGACCACAAGGTCGATGGCCCGGCAGTGATCGCCGACATACAGCCAGTCGCGCACGTTCAGCCCCCGGCCGTACACCGGCAGCGGCCGGTCTGCGAGGGCATTTACGATCATGAGCGGGATGAGCTTTTCCGGGAACTGATACGGCCCGTAGTTATTCGAGCAGCGCGAGATCGTGACCGGCAGGCCGTACGTGCGCCCGTACGCCCCCGCCAGCAGATCGGCCGCGGCCTTGGAGCTGCTGTAGGGTGAGCTGGTGTGCAGCGGTGTCTGCTCGGTGAACAGCAGATCCGGCCGGTCGAGCGGCAGGTCGCCATAGACCTCGTCGGTCGAGACCTGATGAAAGCGCACATTGCCGTATTTACGGCAGGCATCCATGAGCACGGACGTGCCGATGATGTTCGTCTGCAGAAACAGCGACGGGTCGGCGATCGAGCGATCCACATGGCTCTCGGCCGCGAAGTTCACGACCACGTCGGGATGTTCTTCTTCAAACAGGCCGTAGACCGCCTCCCGGTCGCAGATGTCCACCTTGGCAAAGCGGAAGTTCGGCTGCCCGAGCAGCGGCGCGAGCGTGGAGAGGTCGCCGGCATAGGTGAGCTTGTCGATGCACACGAGTCGGTCGTCCGGGTAGTGCCCGCGCAGATAAAACAGGTAGTTTGCGCCGATGAAGCCGGCGCCGCCCGTGACGAATCTAGTCATGCAGCTCCCTCTCAAACACAAGTTTGTCCTCCGCGACCGCGCGCAGGTGCGTGCCGTAGGGCGAGTGGGCATAGCGCGCAGCGGCGGCCAGCAGCTGCGCCTTCGTGAGCCAGCCCATGTGATAGGCCACCTCTTCCGGCGCGGAAATGATCACGTCCTGGCGGTTCTGCACTGTCTGGACAAAGACCGCCGCGTCCATGAGGCTTTCGACCGTGCCGGTGTCGAGCCAGGCAAACCCTCGACCGAGCAGCTGCACCTTCAGCCGGTCGGCATCAAGATAGAGCCGGTTGAGATCCGTGATCTCCAGCTCGCCGCGCGCCGACGGGCGCACCTGCCGTGCCATGTCCACGACGCGGTTGTCGTAAAAATACAGGCCCGTGACGCAGTAGTTCGAGCGCGGGTGCGCCGGCTTTTCCTCCACGGACAGCACGCGCTTGTCCTGGTCAAACTCCACAACGCCGAAACGCTCCGGGTCTTTGACGTGGTAGCCGAAGATCGTGGCATAGCCCGCCTCGGCATTTGCGACCGCCTCGCACAGGTTGCTGCGAAAGCGGTTGCCGTAGAAAATATTGTCGCCGAGGATCATGGCGCACGTGTCGCTGCCGATGAAGTCTGCCCCGATCAGAAACGCCTGCGCGAGCCCGTCCGGGTGCGGCTGCACCGCGTAGGACAGGCGGATGCCGAACTGGCTCCCGTCGCCGAGCAGGCGCTCGAAACGCGGCGTGTCCTCCGGCGTGGAGATGATGAGAATGTCGCGGATGCCCGCGAGCATGAGCGTCGAGAGCGGGTAATAGATCATGGGCTTGTCGTACACGGGCAGCAGCTGCTTGGACGTGACCCGCGTGAGCGGGTACAGCCGCGTGCCGGAGCCACCGGCGAGGATGATGCCTTTCATCGTCTGTGCCTCCCTTTTCAGTCTCTGCGGTACAGGTCGCGGGTGTATACCTTCTCCGGCACGTCGTCGAGCGCGGACTCGGTGCGGTTGGCAACGATCACGGCCGCCATGCGCTTGAACTCCGCGAGCGACGCGATCACCGGCAGGCCGTCGAAGGCGGCCGCCTTGAGCGTCGGCTCATAGATGACGACGCTCGCGCCCGCGCGGCGCAGCCGCTCGATAACGCCGCGGATGCTCGACTCGCGGAAATTGTCGGAGTTCGCCTTCATCGTCAGGCGGTACACGCCGACGACGCCGCCCGCCGCCCTTTGCAGGATCTGACGGGCGATGTGATCCTTGCGCTCGTCATTGGCCGTGACGGCGGCGCTGATGATGCGGTTCGGAATGTCACCGAAGTTCGCCACCAGCTGGCGCGTGTCCTTCGGCAGACAGTAGCCGCCGTAGCCGAACGACGGATTGTTGTAATGTGCGCCGATGCGCGGGTCAAGGCACACGCCGTCGATGACCTGGCGCGTGTCGAGCCCCTTGAGCTCGCAGTAGGTGTCGAGCTCGTTAAAATAGCTCACGCGCACGGCGAGGTACGTGTTGGCAAAGAGCTTGATGGCCTCGGCCTCCGTCGCGTTCGGGTAGAGCGTGGGGATGTCGCGCTCCGCCGCGCCCTGCTGCAGCAGAGACGCGAACCGGCGCGCGTCCGCCTCCGTCGCCGTGCCGCCGTGCGGGCGGCCGACCACGATGCGGCTCGGGTGCAGGTTATCATACAGCGCCCTGCCCTCGCGCAGAAACTCCGGCGAGAACAGCAGCCGCGCGCAGCAAAACCTGCCCACGATGCGCTCCGTATAGCCGACCGGCACCGTGGACTTGATGACCACGAGCGCACCGGGGTTGACCCGGCCGACGAGCGTGAGCACCGCCTCGACGGTCGAGGTGTTGAAGAGGTTGCGCTCGGGGTCATAGTCCGTCGGCGTGGCAATGACGACCACGTCGGCCGCGCGGTAGGCCCGCTCGGCGTCCACGGTCGCCGTGAGCGTCAGCGGCTTCGTGCGCAGGAAGTCTGTGATCTCGGCGTCGACGATCGGCGAGACGCCGCGGTTGATCTGTTCGGCTTTGGCGGGGGTCGTGGTCACGGCGGTGACGGCGTTGTGCTGCGCGAGCAGCACCGCCTGCGCCAGACCGACATAGCCCACACCGGCTACGGTGATGTTCATAGGCATTCTCCGGTTTCTCAAATCATGCATGGGTCACAACGCGGCCGGGACAGCTGCCCCGGCCGCAGAAAAAAGCAGATGATCGCGTCAGCGGTTTTCCTCCATCTCCACCGGCAGGCTGGTGAGGTAGCGCCGCAGCATGTCGAAGGCGTGGTTGGCCGCCGCGTGCTTGATGCGCACGCGCCCCCACTTGTCCTTGTGCAGCGTGCGGTGGAACGTGCCGTCCGGCGTGGCGAGGGCCACGAAGAGCGTGCCGACGGTGTGCACACCGTCGCCGTCCGGGCCGGCAAGGCCCGTGATGCTCAGGCCGAGGTCCGTGCCGAAAGCGGCGCGCACATGCTCGGCCATCGCGGCCGCGACCTCGGGGCTGACGGCGCCGCAGCGCGCGATGAGCGCGGGGTCGACATCCAGCAGGCGGGTCTTGGTCTCGTCGTTATAGGCGATGATGCCGCCGGCAAACACGGCCGACGCACCCGGCACATTCGTGAGCAGGTCGCCGAGCAGGCCGCCGGTGCAGCTGTCGGCCACGGCAATGGTCTTGTGCTGCGCGAGCAGGAGCTCAGCCGCGCACGTCTCGATATTCGGCGTGTCGACGCCGTAGGCAAAAGCGCCGAGCTCGCGCTGCACGCGCGCGAGGCACGGGGCGATCATGGTCTCGGCCTCGGCCTCCGTGGCGGCCTTGGCCGTGACGCGCACGAGGCACTCTCCCTCCTTGGCATAGGGCGCGAGCGTCGGATTTTGCATCTCGTTCATGAGATCGCGCAGCTGGTACTCCATCGTGCCCTCGCCGATGCCGAAGATCTTGACGCTGTGCGAGACGATGATCCCATCCCCGCGCGCGGCGAGCAGCGGGCGCACGCGGTAGCGCAGCAGCGGCTCACACTCCAGCGGCGGGCCGGGCAGCATGATGACGAGACAGCCGTCGGCCTCGAACGCGCAGGCCGGGGCTGTGCCCCAGTCGTTTTGCAGCACGGTGCAGCCGCGCGGCAGCATGACCTGCTGCAGGTGATTTTCCGTCATGTAGGTATGACGCTCGCGGTACAGGCCGCGCAGGCGCTCCTCCTCGGCCTTGTTGAGCTCGAGCGGGATGCCGAACGCGCCGGCCACGACCTCCTTGGTCAGGTCGTCGCACGTCGGGCCGAGACCGCCGGTCGTGATGATGAGGTCGGCGCGCGTGCGGGCAAGCTGCACCGCCTGCTCGAGCCGCGCGCGGTTATCGCCGACGACGGTCTGCCAGTAGACGTTGATGCCCAGCTCCGAGAGCAGGCGCGCGACCGCGGCCGCGTCGGTATTGATGGTATCGCCGAGGAGCAGTTCGGTGCCGACGGCAATGAGTTCTGCATTCATAAATCGATCCGGATCCTTTCAATTCCGTCCACTGCCTCGCGCACGAGCGCGTCAACATCGAGCGCGGACTCCGCCTCCGCGACCTCCGCCACGGTCGGGCGGGTCTTGGGGTGGCGCGGGGTGAAGACTGTGCAGCAATCCTCATACGGGAGGATGGATGTGTCAAATGTGCCGATCTCGCGCGCGATCTTCACGATATCGCGCTTGTCCATGCCGATGAGCGGCTGGAGCACAGGCAGGTGCGTCACGTCCTGCGTGCAGGCCATGGCCTCCATGGTCTGGCTGGCGACCTGGCCGAGATTTTCGCCGGTGACGATGGCCTTGCACTCGTTGTGCGCGGCGATGTCCTCGGCGATGCGCATCATGAACCGGCGCATGATGAGCGTGAAGTATTCCTCCGGGCAGGCGCGGCGGATCTCCTCCTGGATGTGCGTGAAGGGCACGATCTGCAGCGTCATGCGGCCGGTATAGGCCGTGAGCTCTTTAGCCAGCGAGAGGACCTTCTCCTTGGCGAGCTCCGACGTGTACGGGAAGGAGAAAAAGTGCACGGGGACGAGGCGCACGCCGCGCTTTGCGATCATGTACGAGGACACGGGGCTGTCGATGCCGCCGGACAGCAGCGTCACGGCCGCGCCGTTGCAGCCGACGGGCATGCCGCCCGCCGCCTCGACGGCCTGTGCGTGGACATACGCCGCCTGCTCGCGCACCTCAAGGCGCACGGTCAGCTCCGGGTCGTGCACGTCGACGACCGTATCGGGAAACGCCTCGGCGAGCTCGCCGCCGACATACTGCGACAGCTCGATGCTCGTCATGGGAAAGCGCTTGTCCGAGCGCTTGGTCTCCACCTTGAAGCTGTGCGCCGCCGTCATCGCGTCGTGCAGGTACGACTTGGCAAGCGCCGTGATGGCGTCCTTGTCCTTCTCGCAGGCGGCCGCGCGCGTGATCGTTGCAATGCCGAACACCTTGCGCACGGCGTCATACGCCGCGTCGAGGTCAGCCGCGTCGTCGGCGGCCTCGATGTACAGCGCCGACTGCAGATACGTCACGCGGAAGTGGCCGATGGGTTTGAGCCGGCGCTTGACGTTTGCGACCAGCCTCTCTTCAAAATAGTGCTTGTTGAGGCCCTTGAGAAAAATTTCTCCGGGCTTACAGAGCAGCAGATCCTTCATAAATCGTTCGTTCCTTTTCTTTCAGGATATCACAGGCAGCGCTCGATGAGCGTGATGAACATGCCGATCGACCATGCGCCGAGCCACACGAGCAGCAGGCACACGAGCACGCCGAGAATGAGCCCGATGAGCGAGCAGACATAGCCGACGGTGCGCGGCGTGCCGTTGAAGCCGAGGCTCTTGGCGCGGGAGGCATAGATCAGGCCGATGATGCCCGTGACGATCGAGCCGAGCGCCGTGTAGCCGAAGATGAGCAGCGCGCACGAGACGATGCCGAGCACCATGGCGACGGTAGCCTCATGCTTGCCGGGCTGCGGGCCGGGCGGCTGATACCAGTTGGGGTTGTAGTTGTAGTTATTGTTGTACATGAGGAAGCTCCCTTCTGTCGGGCCGGACTCACGGCTCGGCGACGGAAAAGTCATACGTGCGGTACTGGATGGCCTCGGCCAGGTGCGCAAGGCCGATGGTCTGCGCCCCGTCGAGATCGGCGATCGTGCGCGCGACGCGCAGGATGCGGTCATAGCTGCGGGCGGTGAGGGCCATGCTGTCAAACGCCTGGTGCATGAGCTGCTCGCACTCGGGCGAGAGCGCGCAGAACTCCGCGAGCGCACGCGGGCCCATGTGGGCGTTCGTCGTGGTGGTGTCGTCCCCGTAGCGGGCGCGCTGCACGGCGCGGGCGGCGTTGACGCGCGCGCGGATGGCGCGCGACGGCTCTCCGGCCGACGGCTCGGTGAGCTCGTCGAACTCCAGCGCCGGGACCTCGACGATGATGTCGATACGATCGAGCAGCGGGCCGGACACGCGCGCATGGTAACGGCGCACGTCGCGCGGCGAGCAGCGGCAGCGGCCAGAAGGATGCCCATACCAGCCGCACTTGCAGGGGTTCATGGCGCACACGAGCATGAAGCGGCTCGGATACGTCACGGAGCCGTTCGCGCGCGAGATGGTGATGCTGCCGTCCTCGAGCGGCTGGCGCATCGTCTCGAGCACGGCGGGCGAAAACTCCGGCAGCTCGTCGAGAAAGAGCACGCCGTTATTTGCCAGGCTCATCTCGCCCGGCTGCAGCGCGCTGCCGCCGCCGGACATGGCGACGTTCGACACCGTGTGGTGCGGCGCGCGAAACGGCCGGGTACGCACGACGGGGTCATCCGGCGTCGTGAGGCCGAGGACGGAATAGACCTGCGTGGTCTCGATCATTTCGGCGCGGTTCATCGCGGGCAGAATGGTCGGCAGGCGCTTGGCGAGCATGGACTTGCCCGCGCCCGGCGGGCCGATGAGCAGGATGTTGTGCCCGCCGGCGGCGGCCACCTCGAGCGCGCGCTTGACGTTCTCCTGCGCCTTAACCTCGGCAAAATCGACCGGGAAGCGCGGCTCGGTCTCGAGCCGCGGTGCTGTCTTTGGCGCGATGCGCCTGTCCCCGCGCAGATGGTGCACGAGCTGGGCGATGTTCTCGACCGGGTAGACGGTCACGCGGTCGGCAAAGGCGGCCTCGGCCGCGTTGCCCGCCGGGACATAGAGCTCCTTGAGGCCGATCTGCTCGGCCGCGAGCGCCATCGTGAGCGCGCCGGTGACAGGGCGCACCTCCCCCGCGAGGCTGACCTCGCCGAGAAACGCCGCCGTGGCCGGCGGCTGGCGGATCTCCCCCGTGGCGCACAGGATGCCCAGCAGCACCGGCAGGTCATAGAGCGTGCCGGCCTTGCGCGTGTCCGCCGGGGCGAGGTTCACCGTCAGGCGGCTGACCGGGAACTTCATGCCGTTGGTCTTGATGGCACTGCGCACGCGCTCGCGCGCCTCCTTGACGGCCGCATCCGGCAGGCCGACGATATCAAACCCCGGCAGGCCGTTGGACACGTGGCACTCCACGCTGACCGCGTAGCCGGTCACGCCCCGGCAGCCGAGGGACTGGATTTTGGACAGCAAGCCGCTCGCCTTCTTTCACGGACGAGCCCCGGCCGAACGCCGGGGCACCGTCGCATCGTTTTGGGTCACGCTTCGGTATCGGGCTCCGTGTCGCCGACGACGGCGATGTGCAGCTCCTCAAGCTGGTGCGGCTCGACGGTGCCGGGCGCGCCCATCATGACGTCCTGCGCGTTCTTGTTCATCGGGAACGGAATGATCTCGCGGATGCAGTCCTCGCCCGCGAGGAGCATGACCATGCGGTCCACGCCCGGGGCGATGCCGGCGTGCGGGGGCGCACCGTAGCAGAAGGCGTTGTACATGGCCGGGAACTTGGCCTTGACATCGTCCTCGCCGAGGCGCACAAGCTCGAACGCCTTGACCATGATCTCGGGGTCGTGATTGCGCACCGCGCCGGAGCTGAGCTCGACGCCGTTGCACACGAGGTCGTACTGGTAGGCGTAGATGTCGAGCGGGTCGACCTCGCCGCGCTCGGCCTTTTCGAGGATCTCGAGGCCGCCGTTCGGCATCGAGAACGGGTTGTGGCAGAACTCCAGCTCGCCGGATTCCTCGCCGATCTCGTACATCGGGAAGTCGACGATCCAGCAAAATTCGTACCGCTCGGCGTCCATGTGGCCCGGCACGGCCGTGCCGAGCTTTGTGCGCAGCACGCCCGCCGCCTTCTGCGCGGCGGTCTTTTTGCCGGCCGTCACGCCGACGAAGCAGCCCGGCTTCAGGCCGAGGGCCGCGGTGATCTCCGCCGTCTTGTCCGTGAGAAATTTGGCGATGCCGCCGGCGAAGCTGCCCTGCTCGTCGACCTTGAACCAGTAGGGCTTGCTGCCGGCCTGTACCTCCACGTCGGCGCAGAGCTTGTCAATGGCCTTGCGCGCCATGGCGCAGTCGGGCACGACGACGGCCTTGACCGTGTTGCCCGCGGCAAAGGGCGCAAACTCGCTGCCGGCGACGAGCGCCGTCATGTCCTGCACGGTGAGGTCGATGCGCAGGTCGGGCTTATCAGAGCCGTAGGTCTCCATCGCATCACGATAGGAGATGCGGCGGAAGGGCGCCTCGGACGCAATGTTGTACTTGCCGTACTTGGCGAAGATCGGCGGGAGCACGTCCTCGAGCACGGCAAAGACGTCGTCCTGCGTGGCGAAGGCCATCTCCATGTCGAGCTGGTAGAACTCGCCGGGGCTGCGGTCACCGCGGGCGTCCTCGTCGCGGAAGCACGGGGCGATCTGGAAATAGCGGTCGAAGCCCGCCGTCATGAGCAGCTGCTTGAACTGCTGCGGTGCCTGCGGCAGCGCGTAGAACTTGCCGGGGTGCTTGCGCGCGGGCACAAGATAGTCGCGCGCGCCCTCAGGACTGGAGGCCGTGAGGATGGGCGTCGTGATCTCGAGGAAGCCGTGCGCGGTCATGGCGGCGCGCAGCGCGGCCACCACCTGGCAACGGAGGATGATGTTTTTCTTCACGGCGGGGTTGCGCAGGTCGAGATAGCGGTACTTCAGGCGCAGCGCCTCGTCGGCGTCGCGGCTGCGGTTGATCTCGAACGGCAGCTCGTTGTAGCGGCAGCGGCCGAGCACCTCGATCTTCGTGGGCACGACCTCAATGTCGCCGGTGGGCAGCTTGGGGTTTTTGCTCGCGCGCTCGCGCACGGTGCCCTCCACGGCGATGGTGGACTCCTTGTTGAGCGACTTGACGACCTTCATCATGTCCTCGGTCTCAATGACGACCTGGGTCGTGCCGTAAAAATCGCGGACGACAACGAAGGCAAAATTCTGCCCGACCTCGCGGACATTTTCCATCCAGCCGACGATGCGGACCTGCTCGCCGGCATTTTCGAGCCGCAGCTCGTTGCAAGTGTGTGTGCGGGACTGAAACATACTCCTGATTCCCTTTCTTTCTATCGAATATCGCCTCCGGCGGTGCGGCGGCGGTGGGTTTACCGGGTCACGGCTCGCGCAAAATTGCGCCGGCGCTGCGGCGGGTGATCTCCGCGCGGATGGTCTCGAGCGCGGCGGCGCTCGTCACGGCCTCCTGCACGCCGGTGGCCATGTTCTTGAGCGCGCAGACATGCTGCGCGACCTCATCCTCACCGAGGAAGATCACAAACGGGATGCCGAGCTTGTCGGCATAGCCGATCTTGGCCTTGAACTTCTTCTTCTCGCTGTAGATCTGCACGCGCAGGCCGCCGGCGCGCAGCTCGGACGCCAGCGCCACGGCCGCGGACAGGTCGTCCGTCATCGGCAGGATGAGCACATCCGCCGGCGCGGTGAGCACGGCGTCAGAGATCATGTTCTGCTCCTGCAGGATGTAAAACAGGCGCGTCAGGCCGATGGAGATGCCGACGCCGGGCAGGGACTTGTTCGTATAGTACCCCGCGAGGTCGTCGTAGCGCCCGCCGGAGCAGATGCTGCCGACCTCGGGATGGTCGAGCAGGACGGTCTCGTACACCGTGCCGGTGTAGTAATCGAGGCCGCGCGCAATCGTGAGGTCGAGCTCGAAGTTCTCCTCCGGGACGCCGAACGCGGGCAGGTAGCCCACGACGGTGCGCAGCTCGTCGAGGCCGGTATCGAACGTCTCGTTCCGGCCGCGGTACTGCTCGAGAAAGGCAAGCTTGTCCGCGCTCGTGCCCGGGCAGGCGATGAAGCGCAGGATCTCGTCCGCGTTTTCGCCCGTGACGCCGCAGGTGTCGGTGAGCAGCTCGCGCACCTTGTCCGCACCGATCTTGTCGAGCTTGTCGATGGTGCGCAGCACATCGCCCGCCTGCTCGCTCAGGCCGAGGATGGCGAAAAAGCCGTTGAGCACCTTGCGGTTGTTCACGCGGATGCGAAAGCGGTGCAGGCCCAGGCGCGTGAATGTGTCGTAGATGATGGCCGGGATCTCGGCCTCGTTCAAAATATCGAGCGCACCGTCGCCGATGATGTCGATATCCGCCTGATAAAACTCGCGGAAGCGGCCGCGCTGCGCGCGCTCGCCGCGCCAGACCTTGCCGATCTGATAGCGGCGGAACGGGAACGTGAGCTGGCCGTAATTGGCCGCGACGTACTTCGCCAGCGGCACCGTGAGGTCAAAACGCAGGGCGAGGTCGCTGTCGCCCTTCGTGAAACGGTAGATCTGCTTTTCCGTCTCGCCGCCGCCCTTGGCCAGCAGCACCTCTGCCGCCTCGATGGCGGGCGTGTCGAGCGGGGTGAAGCCGTAGCGGGCGTAGGTCTCGGCCAGAACGGCGCGCATTTTGTCCATCTGCACCTGCTTGTCCGGCGGCAGCTCCATGAAGCCGGACAGGGTGCGGGGTTTGATCTTGTCCATGGTGATGATGATTCCTTTCGGGCTTACGATTTCTTTTTCGGGTTGACGATGTCGCGCCAGTCGAGGTCGCCGCGGCTCAGGCCCAGAATGAGCACCTCGGCCGTGGCCACGTTGCTGGCAAACGGGATCTGCCGCTGGTCGCACAGGCGCGCCATGCGGTTGACCTCGTCAAAATGGCCGCTCTCGGCGTCGCAGAAAAACAGCACGAGGTCGATCTCGTTATAGCTGATGCGCGCATCGAGCTGCTGGCAGCCCTGCGCCGAGTGCAGGTAGGTGCGGACCTTCAGGCCGGTGGCTTCGGAGATGAGCCGCCCAGTCGTAAACGTCGAGCTCAGGTCGTGCTTGGCCAGAATGCCGCAGTATGCGATGCAGAACTGGACCATGAGTTCTTTCTTGCCGTCGTCAGCGATGAGTGCAATGTTCATATGGATAACTCCTCTCTGTCTGGTCAGGGGCCGTCACTGCAGCAGCGAGAGCTCGCTCTCGGGGGCGGTGTCGACGGTCTTGACGGTAAAATATGCGTCGAGAAAATCGCGCGCAATGGACGCGATGGAAGCGCCGGCGCTGCCGTGCTCCACGACGACCGCCACGGCGACCTTGGGATTGTCATACGGTGCATAGCAGATGAAAATGGCGTTGTTGACCTGGTTGTCGCCGAGCTGGGCGGTGCCGGTCTTGGCGGCGACCTTCACGCCGTAGTCGCCGAAGGTCTCATACGCGCTGCCGGCGCGGTCATTGGCGACGAGGTACATGCCCTTTTGCACGGCGGCCCAGTTATAGTCGCTGGTCTCGACGGCGCTGAGCACCTCGGCCTGATTTTCGTAAATGAGCTCGCTGCCGTCGTAGCTGCGCACGGACTTCAGGATGGACGCGCTGTGGCGCGTGCCGCCGTTTGCGATCGTGGCACAGTACTCCGCCAGCTGCAGCGGCGTGAACAGGCTGTACGACTGGCCGATGGCCGCCTGCAGCGAGTCGCCGACGTACCAGTTCGTGTTCTCGAGCTTTTTCTTCACGGCCTCCGTGGCCATCTGGCCGGTGCTCTCCGGCAGCTCGATGCCAGTGTGCTCGCCGAGACCGAAGGCCGCGGCATAGCGCGCGAGCGTGTCGATCGGCAGACTGTCGCCGACGGTGTAGAAGAAGATGTTGCACGAGTCGCGGATGGCCTCGGTGACATTGTCATTGCCGTGCGTCGCGCCGGACGAGGCGATCCAGCACTTGGGGGCGTAGCCGGTGTCCTCATACTTGCGGAACGTGCCGGTGCACTGGATGCGCGTGCCGGTGGTGATGACACCCTCGGTCAGGCCGGCGATGGCCGTGCAGGGCTTGAACGTCGAGCCGGGAGAATACTGGCCGAGCAGCGCACGGTTGAACAGCGGCTCGTTCTCGGCGTCCTTGACGGCGTCGTAGCTCTCCTGACTCTGAAAGAGCGTCTGCAGGTCGAACGTCGGATAGTTGGCGATGGCCAGCGGCTGGCCGGTGGCGACATCGACCGCCACGAGCGCGCCGCCGCCGACGGCATCGCTGGTTTCCGTCGACTTGGACTTCATGTTCTCGATGCCTCTGGTCAGCGACTGCTCGGCCGCCGCCTGCAGATCGAGGTCGATCGTGAGGCTGACCTGATCGCCCGGCTCCGGCTCTTTGGTGTACGTCGTGCCGGTGACGGTGCCGGATGCGTTCTTCGTCACGATGGCCGTGCCGTTCGTACCGTGGAGGTATTTCTCAAAGGCGAGCTCGGCCCCGTCCTTGCCGACGGTCGCGCTCATGGGGTAGCCCTGGGTCTTATAGGTCGTGTATTCCTCGGCGTTCATCTTGCCCGTGTAGCCGAGCAGGTGCGCCGCGAGATTCGTGTGGTACTGGCGCGTATAGGACACCGTGACCTCGAAGCCGGGGACATTATTTTCCTTCAGCGACGTGATGAGCTCCATGCTCGCGTCCTGAACGAAGACATAGTCCGGCAGGTAGAGCTTGTCGATATAGCGCGTCTTGATCGAGTAGCGCAGGCCGGCGATGATGCGCATATCGGCCGCGGAATAGTTGTTGTTGATCTCAAACTTTTCGCGGCAGTAGCTCATGAGCTCCACGGCCGTGGCCTCCTCGTCGAGGCCGGCGTATTTGAGGAAGCCCTTGAGCTGGGTGCGCTGCGTGTCGTTCATGTCCGTGTACTCGAACGGGGGCTTGGCCGTGACCGGCAGCTCGTCGACATACGTGTCGCCGCAGGCGGCGACGGTGCGCGCCATCTGCAGGAGGATGCCGTTCGGATCGTCCTGCTCGAAGAGGTCGTCGGGATTGAAGACGAGGTTATTGCAGCTCGTGTTCGACACGAGCACGCGGCCGTAGCGGTCAAGGATGCTGCCGCGCGCGGCCTCCACGGTCTGGGAGCTGGCGACGCTGTTGCGGTTTTCCTCATAATACGCCTTGCCGTCGACGATCTGCAGCTTATAGAGCGCGACGACGAACACGATCACGAGCAGCATAAGGATGCACGCGAGCGCGGTGACGCGGCCGGGTTTGATGGGTTTTTCCATGGCGAAAATCCTTTCGGGGTACGGGCGCGCTGACAGGCTCAGCGCAGGGCACGCCGGCGGTGAAACGCACGGCTGATATAGTAATACGGGATAGCGAGCGGCAGCGAGAGCACGCTCTGCCCCAGCGCCACGGCCAGCAGCCGCCAGAACGACGCGCCGTGGAAGATCCACAGGCGAAACATCTGGCAGAAGGCCGTGAGCAGAAACGCAGCCAGGCACGTCACGAGAAACGGCAGTAGGCTGTTGTTGATGAGATACTCCGCGAGCATACCGGCGCCGAAGCCGATGACCGCGAAGAGCACGGCGAAGAGCATCCCCGTGCCGGGGTAGCCCATGGCGCCAAAATAGCCCGCGATGAGGCCGAACACCGCGCCCCACGTGCCGCCCTCGAACACGCCGACCGCCACAACGACTGCCGGCACGAACATGGCGTGCACGCCGAAGAGCGCAATGTGCGCAAAGACCGTGTTCTGCAGCAGGAGCGTCACGGCCATGTACAGCGCGCACCAGAGCACGCGGTGTACCTTATCCTTGTTGATGAGATCGGCCCACATGTCAGCTCACCACGTCAAAGTCTTTGATGACGAACACCTGCAGCAGCTCGCCGAGGTCACACGCAGGCGTGATGACGCCGTAGGTCTGCTGGCCGCCGGCCTCGGTGCGCACGTCCGTGATCGTGCCGACGACGAGGCCCGCCGGGAACGCGCCGCCCTTACCGGACGTGAGCACGGTGTCGCCGGTGAAGATGCTCATGCCCTCGGCCAGATAGCCGAAGCGGACGCAGCCCTGCTGCATGAGCGTGAAGTCGCCGAGGACCATAGCCGTCGCGCCGCTGCCGCTGACATAGCCGCCGACGCTCATATCCACGTCGATGACCGTGCGCACGGTCGCCCAGGTGCTGCCGGTCTCGATGACCTGACCGACGAGCGCGCCGGACTCGTTCATGACGCAGTCGCCGACCTCGATGCCGCTGTCGCTGCCCTTGCTGAGCGTGAGCGTGCTCGACCAGTTCGACGCACCGTAGGACACGACGTTCGCGGGCTCGAGCTCGAAGTCCGTGTGCCGCTGCGTGAAGCCCAGCAGGTCACGATAGCGCTCGTTTTCCGCGATCGCCTCCTGCCCCTCGCGCGCCTGCGCCTGGGCCTCGGCCAGCTGCGTGCGCAGCTGCTCGTTTTCGGCCTTGAGCTGGTCATATTTATAAATGTAGCCGTAGATGCTCTCGAGCCACTGTGCCGTGACGGTCGCGGCCTTCTGCAGCGGCGCGCGCACGATGCCGTCGAGATTCGTGAGGAATCCCGCCTTGCCGCCGAGCGCCCCGGCGATCAGCGCGAGCACGAGCACGACCGCGACCACGATCGCGCCGACGCGCGCGCCTTTCTTTTTCAGATACGTTTTCCAGTTCAAAGCAGCTCGACTCCCAGTTCGTTCAGCAGTTGTCCCAGCCTGCACAGCGGCAGGCCCATCACGTTGAAATAATCGCCGTCCAGATGCGCGACGAACAGCGCGCCGCGGCCCTGAATGCCGTAAGCGCCGGCCTTGTCCATCGGCTCGCCGGTGGCGATGTAGCGCTCGATCTCCCCGGACGTAAGGGGGCGAAAGCGCACGGCCGTGCGCTCGGCCGCCTGCCGCAGCTCGCCGCCGCGCAGCACGGCGACGCCGGTGTAGACGATGTGCTCGCGCCCGGAAAGGGCCGTGAGCATGCGCACGGCGTCGTCATGATCTCGCGGCTTGCCGAGGATGGCGCCGTCGAGATAGACGATCGTGTCCGCCGCGATAATGATGTCCTCTGGCGCGCAGGTCTGTGCGACCTCCTGCGCCTTGTGCAGGGACAGTTCGCGCACGGTCTGCTCCGGGCCGGCGCCCGGCGTCGCGCGCTCAGGGCCCTTTGCTGGCCGGATCGTCAGGTCCGGCACGCCGAGCATCTCCAGCAGCTCCCGCCGGCGCGGGGAGCCGGAGGCTAGAATCCAGTTCATGGTCGTTCCTCCCGGGCAGGTCATTCCACGCCCCGATAATACAGGCCGCGGGTCAGCCCGTTCGGGCGATAATCCGTCAGGCCCAGATAGCTCTGCGTGACCGCGACGCACTCACGCGGCGTCTCGGTCGTGAACATGAGGCGCACGCCCCAGAGACCCGCCGTTTCATAGTCCTCATGCTTGTCGGCGAGGTAGAGCTTGTGCGCGTTGAAGATCTGGTTGCGGTGACCGAACGCCGGCAGCACCGGGAACAGCGCCCCGCGCCGGTCGGCCAGATTGTTGGGCACGCTGCAGTTGCAGCGGCCCGCGCTGTTGCGGATGATGCACTGCTCGGTGATCATGCACGGCAGGCGGCCGTAGACGATCATCTCCGTGTCGATGCTCTTGGCAAGGTCGCGGATCTGCGCCACGCGCAGCTCGAACGACGCCGTCGCGCTCACGAGACCGGCCTGCTGCAGCACTTCCTCCGTGAAGGAGTTAAAGACATTGAGTCCAAAGTCGCCGCGCACGCGCATCCCCGCGCGGCGGGCGAAGAAGATATGGCCCATGTTGCCGACGAGCGCTTCCTGCACGCCGTTTTCGGCGGCGCGAGAGAGCATGGCGTGCATGTCCTCGGCCTGATCGTCCGTGATGACGCGCGGCAGCACCGCCACGACCTGCGCCCCCTGCTCCAGAAACGGGGCGAGACGCGGAAAATCACTGTCGAGGATCTCGACCGGCACATATACATACGCCGGGCGCAGCGCGGCAAGCTCCTGCGTGAGCTGCTCGGCCTGATGCACCTGCACGATGAGCGCGGGGTCGGCAAAATAGCGCTTGCCCTCCGGACGCAGCGGCAGCGGCAGACTCCGCCGCTCGGGCAGGGCCGCGCGCTCCTCCTTCAGGCCGGTGATGAGCCGGCGGCGCAGGTCGTTGACGGCGGCCGCCGGAAGATAGAGATCCGGGTCGATGCGGCTCTCGGTGCCGGTGGAATAATAGGGCGTGCCGCCCGTTTTGGCAAACTGATCGGCGAGGCTCTGCGCGGTCAGCGGCGCGCGCTGCGCGGGCTCCGGCACGGGGCCGGTGAGCACGGCGCGGTGGCCTTCCTCGTCCATGACGGCGGCCATGACCGGCTCGCCGGTCTGCACCTTGGCATAAAACTTCACGGGCACGCGGCGGCGCTCGCCGTCGGCATACGCCTTGCGCGCGGCGGTGAACATTTTTTCCGCCTCGCGGTCGGGCTCATCGGCGCGTGTGCCGAGCATGTCCGGCCCTTTTTTCCCGAGCAGGTAGCCCTGCGTGAAGCCCTGGCGCGAGAACGCCAGCGCGAGCCGGTCGTTTTCCTCCTGCGTGGGCACGCGGTGCTCATGGATGCAGCGGGCATACACGTCCGTGACCACGGCGACGTACTCCGGCCGCTTCATGCGGCCCTCGATCTTCACGCAGGCGACGCCCGCGTCGGCGAGCTGCTGCAAGTAGTCTGCCAGACAGTTGTCGCGCAGGCTCAGCGGATACTCGTCCATGCGGCCGCCCATGCTGTACTGCATGCGGCACGGCTGCGCGCACGCGCCGCGGTTGCCGCTGCGGCGGCCGATGAGCGCGCTCATATAGCACTGGCCGGAATAGCAGAAGCACAGCGCCCCGTGCACGAACACCTCGGTCTCGATGCTCGCGTGCTGCGAGATGAAGCGGATCTGCTCGAGCGAGAGCTCGCGCGCGAGCACGGCGCGGGTGATGCCCATCTCGGCCGCGGCCTCGACCCCGGCGAGATTGTGGATGCTCATCTGCGTGCTGGCGTGCAGCGGAATGTCCGGCAGAGCGGCGCGCAGCACGCGCGCGAGGCCCAGATCCTGCACAAGGATCGCGTCCGCCCCGGCGTCCGACGCCTGCTGCGCGAGCGCGGCGGCGGCGTCCATCTCGCGGTCGCCCACGAGGGTGTTGAGCGTGACGTAGACCTTGCAGCCGCGGATGTGACAGTAGCGCACGGCCTTGGCAAACGACTCCCGTGTGAAATTATCGGCGCTCCGGCGCGCGTTGAATCCGTCGCCAAAGCCCATATACACCGCGTCCGCCCCGTTTTGCACCGCCGCGATGACGGCGTCGAGGTTGCCCGCGGGCGCCAGCAATTCCAGCATAGACCCACTCCCAGTTATAGTCATACATATAGCATTATAGCACAGCAGGTGCTCTTGCTACAAGTCAATTTTCATGCTATAATGTGAACCTATCATGAATTTCTAGTGACCCGAGGGGTAATTGCATGGATCGAGCCGAATTTACGCTGTCGCGGCCAGTGTGTCTGTCGCTGCCGGTCGAGGAAGTGGACAAGCTGCTGCGGGAAAAAGACGGGCGCTGCGCCCTGGTATATCTGGCGCTGCTGCGCGCCGGCGGAAAGCCGTTTCCCGCCGAAAGCATCGGCCTGACCGAGCGCGAACTGCGCCAGACGATGGAGCGGCTGTGCGCGCTCGGGCTCGTCTCCGCCGCCGGGAAGTCGTCCCCTGCCCCGGCCGGCCGTACAGCGCCCGCGGCAGACAAGCCGGGCGCGGCCGAGCCGAAGCTCGTGCCGGCGGCCGAGCTGCCGCAGTACACGGCCGAGGACATCGCCAGCCGGATGCTCAGCGACGAGCCGATGCAGACCGTGCGCCGCGAGGCCGAGCAGCTCTACGGCCGCAAGCTCACGACGCCCGAGATGAATATGCTCCTGGGCCTGCGCGACTATCTGGGTCTCCCGGCCGACGTGCTCATGGAGCTGATCCACTACGTGTTTCAGGAATACCGCGCCGAGCGCGGCCACGCCGGCACGCCGACGATGCGCCGGATCGAAAAGGAGGCCTATGCGTGGGCCGATCAGGAGATCCACACGACGGCGCAGGCGGAGGAATATTTACAACGCAGACAGGCGCGGCGGGAGCTGGCGCAGCAGGTGCTGCAGGTGCTGCAGATCCAGGACCGCGCGCCGAGCCGCACTGAGCGCGGCTACATCACGAGCTGGCTGGATATGGGCTTCGGCTGCGACGCCATCGCCGAGGCATACGACCGCACGGTCGTGGCGACCGGGGCGCGCAAGTGGGCGTACCTCAACCGCATCCTCATGAGCTGGCACGAAAAAGGGCTGCACACGCCCGAGGAGATCGAGACCGGCGACCCGCGCGCAGCGGGCAAGCGCCGCGCGGCCAATCCGGCTGCGCCGGCGGCCGAGCGCGACGATCTCGACCGCGTGGAGCAGCTGCTCCGCAAGATGGAGCAGACCAACACCTAAGGAGGGACCGGCATGGCCCGCAATGGGATCTATCTGGCGCGCGCCCGCGAGCAGATCGCGCAGCAGCGCGCGGAAAATGAGCGCGAGCACCGCCGCCGCGTGGACGACGCCTACCGCCGCGTGCCCGGCCTGCACGCGCTCGATCAGACGCTGCAGCAGCAGATGATCGCGCTCGTCGGCCTGACGATGCGCCACGGCAGCGACCCGACGGAGGAGCTGCGCGCGCTCGAGCGCGCGAATCTCGACACGCAGGCACAGCGCGCCGAACTGCTGACGGCGTACCACCTGCCGGTGGATTATACCGACGACATTTACACCTGCCCCCGCTGCCACGACACGGGCTATGTGCAGGGGCAGCCGTGCGAGTGCCTGCTGCGGCGCTACAACGCCGAGCTCACGCGCGACCTCAGCCGCCTGCTGCAGCACGGCGACGAGTCGTTCGAGCACTTCGACCTGACGCTCTACGACGAGAACGCGCGGCCGAAGATGGAGCGTGTGTTTCAGGTCTGCCGCTCGTTTGCGCAGACGTTCCGCCCCGGCACGATGAACCTGCTGCTGCAGGGCGGCACGGGGCTGGGCAAGACGTATCTGTCGGCGTGCATCGCGCGCGTCGTCGCGGGCGCGGGCTACGCCGTCGCCTATGAGACGGCCGCGAGCGCATTCGATGCGTTCGAGTGCGCGAAGTTCCAACGCGGCAGCGCCGACGGCGAGGCCGCCGCGCAGCGCGTGGAACAGTATCTCGGCTGCGATCTGATGATCCTCGACGATCTCGGCACCGAGATGATCACGGCCTACTCCACGAGCGCGCTCTACACGCTCATCAACACGCGCCTGACGCGCGCCAAGGCCACCATCATCAGCACGAACTGCTCCAACGAGGAGCTGCAGAAAAAATACACGCCGCAGATCCTGTCGCGCATCGAGGGCGAATACCAGACGCTCCCGTTCGTGGGGCGGGACATCCGGCAGATCAAAAAGGAGCGCGAAGCATGAATCAGCACGAGATCACCGAGCGCCGCCCCCTGCTCGACGCGAGCGGCAATCTGACAGAGCCCGGCTACGCGAAGTCCCTGCTGCCCGTCTACCGCCGGGGCGACATCAAGGCCAACAAGCTGCGCATCAAGGAATGGGACTACTACTGCATCAACAACGGCCACTTCGCCCTCGCCCTGACCATCGCGGACAACAGCTACATGGGGCTCGACTCCATCTCCCTGCTCAACCTCGACGAGGGGTGGGAGATCACGAAAAGCCCGATGAAGGCTTTCACGAACGGCAAGGTCTGCCTGCCCGAGAGCAGTGAACGCGGCGATGTGCACAGCGCCGGGCGCAACTACAGCATCCTCTTCAAGAATGAGGGAGACCGCCGCGTGCTCATCGCGCAGATGAAAAACTTCGGCCCGGAGGGCTCGCTGTACGCGAAGGTGACGCTCACGGACATCCCGGCCGAGTCCATGGTCATCGCCACGCCCTTTGACAAGGACAAGCACTTTTACTACAACCAGAAGATCAACTGCATGCGCGCCGAGGGCACTGTGACCTACGGCTACCACAACCGCACGTACACCTTTGACCCGGCAGACAGCTTCGCCGTGCTCGACTGGGGCCGCGGCGTGTGGACGTATAAAAACACGTGGTACTGGGGCAGCGCTTCCGGTCTCGTGGACGGGGAGCGGTTCGGCTTCAACATCGGCTACGGCTTCGGCAACACGAGCGCCGCGAGCGAGAACATGCTCTTTTACAAGGGCCGGGCGCACAAGCTCAGCCAGGTCATCTTCCACATCCCCGGCGACGGCGGCAGGGCCACGCCGGACTATATGCGGCCCTGGACCTTCACGAGCGACGACGGCCGCTTCGAGATGGACTACACCCCCGTGCTCGACCGCGCGAGCTGTTCGGACGTGGGCCTCATCAAGTCCGACCAGCACCAGGTGTTTGGCGTGTTCAACGGCCGCGCCGTGCTCGACGACGGCACGGTGCTGAACGTGAAAGACCTCCCCGGCTTTGCCGAGAAGGTCATCAACAAATGGTAAAACGCAGCAAAAACCGCTCTGCTTTCGCAGAGCGGTTTTTGCGTCTGTCGGAAAACCTCCAGGTTTTCCGACAAAAGGCCTGCAGTCTGCTGCGCGCATAATTTGTCCGCCGGCGGCGCACAAATTCCACACTTGCAGCCTGAGTAGTATTTTCTCCGCTGCACATGTCGCCGGAGAAAATGATTTCACTTTCTTTCGCCGCGCCGGCGGCGAAACTCTGCGAGGCTTTGGGGCTGCGCAGAAAAACCGCTCTGCAAAATGCAGAGCGGTTTTTGTTATGCAAACAATTACTTGCCCTCGATGGCATCGGCGAGGCTGCTGAGCCAGTCGCCCTGCACGTCCTCGATCCGGCCCGCGTCGCACGCCGCCGCGATGGCGGGGTCGATGGGCAGCTTGGCCGTGTTGGGGATGCCGTGCTTGGCGGCAATGGCCTCAATGTGGCTCTCACCGAAGATGGCGTGCTGCTTGCCGCAGTCCGGGCAGGTGTAGTAGGCCATGTTCTCGACGATGCCGAGCACGGGCACGTGCATCATGTCGGCCATGTTGACGGCCTTGTCGACGATCATGCCGACGAGCTCCTGCGGGGACGTGACGACGACCACGCCCGCCACGGGCAGGGACTGGAACACCGTCAGCGGCACATCGCCCGTTCCGGGAGGCATGTCGACGAACATATAGTTCACGTTGTCCCACTGCACGTCGGTCCAGAACTGGGTCACGGCGCCGGCGATGACCGGGCCGCGCCAGACGACGGGGTCGGTCTCGTTCGGAAGCAGGAGGTTGATGGACATGATCTCGATGCCGGTGCGGGTACGGTTGGCATACAGGAAGTCCTCGCCGCCCATGGCGCCGCCGTGGACGCCGAAAGCCTGCGGGATCGACGGGCCGGTGATGTCGGCATCGAGCACAGCGGCCTGATGGCCGCGGCGCTGCATCTCGCAGGCGAGCAGGCTCGTCACGAGGCTCTTGCCGACGCCGCCCTTGCCGGACACGACCGCGATAACCTTATCGACGCGGGAACCGGGACGCAGCGGCTGCTGCAGGGACTCCGGCTCGTGCTGGGCACAGGCCTCGCCGCAGGTCGAACAGTCGTGCGTGCAGTTTTCGGGTGCTTCGTTGTGATTGTCACTCATTGTGGTGGATTCCTCCATTTCAACAGTATGTTAACCTTATTATACCCTGAAAGTGCAGGAAGTCAACCGGCAAGCGCTGCCGGCTCTGCTGCGGCCGGCTGCGCAGACTGTGCGTCCACATACTCCTGAAGGCGGCAGAGCACCACACACGCCTCGGCGCGCGAGGCGTTGGCCTGCGGGGCAAAATTGGAACCGCGGCCGTTGAGCAGGCCCTGCTCATAGCAGAAGCAGACCGGCTCGAGCGCCCAACCGCCGATGGTGTTCAGGTCGTTGATCGGATACGACGAGATCTCGGACGACGGCGTGGTGTCCAGCCCCTTCCAGTTCAGGTATTTTGCCATGATCTTCGCCATTTCCTGACGGGTGATGTTGTTTTGCGGGAGGAATATCCCGTCGCCGTAGCCGTCCACGATCCCGTTTTCCGTGGCCCAGACCACAAACGACGTGTACCATTCCCCGTCCGGGACGTCCCGAAACACGCTGGTGGTGTAGTCCGTATCCTTGACGCCCGCCATGCGGCCGAGCATCGTCACAAACGCGGCGCGCGTGAGCGTGCCGTTCGGCTGGAACTTTCCTGCGCTCACGCCGTTGACCCAGCCGGCGCTCGCCGCGGCCTCAATGGACGTCCTGGCCCAGTGTTGGCTGCAGTCATAGAACGTCGGCTCGACATCGACCTCGCCGGGGTCTTTCTTCTGAAGACCATAATGGGCCGCGATGCCGCGCGCGTCCGCCTGCGCGATGGCCCGGAGCTTGGCGTCGCTCGACAGGAACTGCTCACACTCGCTGTTGCTGCTGATAAAGCAGTGCTCCACGATCATGGACGGGACGTTGTTCTCCACGCCGTAGCGGACGATGCCGTAATAGTCGGCGAGCTTGCCGTTGGGATAGAGCGTGTTGTCCTGCGAGCTCTTTTTGACCAGGCCGCGATTATAAATGCCGAGATTTTTGAGCTGCACGAGGATATTCGTGCCGATACTGTCGAGCACATTGGCGATCTCGGGCCGGTAGTTGCCGTTACTGACGAGCACCTCAGCGCCGTGCGCCGACTGGCTGGGCGAGGAATTCAGATGCAGGCTCACGAGCAGATCGGAGTGCTGACCTGCTGCAAAGAGCACGCGGTTTTCCACCTTGCTCAGCGGCGCGGTGGCGCTCGTGCCGTAGCTGTCCGAGCGCGTCATGTCCACGTGGACATTGCGGTAGGTCTCGAGCTCCTCTTTTAAGTACAGACCGATCTTGAGCACAAGGTCCGCCTCGTGATAACCATAGGTGCTGCTGATCGCGCCGGGATCGTTGCCGCCCGCGCCGTTGCCGCCGTGGCCGGGGTCGAGCGTGATGTACAGCCAGTCGCTGTCTTTGCCGTCCGTCTCGTTCGCCGCCGCAGCCGCCGGGCACAGCAGCGCTGCCGTCAGCACCAGCGAGAGAAAGATAGATAGGATTCGTTTCATCGCTTCTCCGGACGCGCCGCGTGCGCGTCCGCCCTCCTTCTTGGGAATTATGACAACTTTTGTCGAAGCTGATTGTACCCCACCCTTCCCGCTTTTGCAAGGGCATAGAATGTCAGAGGCAGAAATTTAAGGCAATCAGCAAAGTTTGACATTTCCCGCCGGGTTGTGCTATGCTGTGTAATACTCTATGACAAAATGAGGTTGCATACATGGATATGACTCTGGTAGTGATGGCGGCCGGGCTCGGCTCGCGCTATGGCGGCGTCAAGCAGATCGAGCGTCTCGGCCCCGACGGCGAGATCCTCATGGAATACGCGATCTACGACGCGCTGCGCGCCGGGTTTGACCGCATCGTGCTCATCATCAAGCCGCAGATGCTGCAGGACGTGCGCGCCCTCTTCGGCGACCGCATCGAGCAGCGCACCGGCATCCGGATCGACTATGCGTTTCAGACGCCGGAGCGCTTCACCGCGGCGCGGCCGGAGCTGGCGCAGCGCAAAAAGCCGCTCGGCACGGTGCACGCCGTGCTGTGCGCGCGCGATGCGATCGAAACGCCGTTCGCCGTCATCAACGCCGATGATTTTTACGGCCGCGGCGCGATCGACGCCATTGCCGCCGCGCTGCCGGAGCTGCGCGGCGCGCAGGACGCCGCCATGGTCGGCTACCGGCTGAAAAACACCGTGAGTCCCTTCGGTACGGTCACGCGCGGCGTGTGCGCGACCGAAAACGGTCTGCTGCGCAAGGTGCACGAGACATACAAGATCCAGCTGTGCCCGGACGGTACGATCCGCGATACGTCCGGCGAGGGCGCGGGCGTCGCGCTCGACCCCGAGGCGCTCGTGAGCATGAACATGTGGGGCTATCACCCGGCGATGCTGGACGTGATGGCGCAGTATTTTGACGCCTTTGTGCGCGATCTTGCCCCCGGTGACGAGAAGCGCGAGTGTCTGCTGCCCGTGATGATGGACGCGCTCACGGCGCAGGGGCGCGTGCGCACGCGCGTGCTGCAGACCAACGAGCGCTGGTTCGGCCTGACGTATCAGGACGACAAGCCCGGCGTCGTCGCGGCGCTGCGCGCCCTGCACGCCGACGGAACGTATCCCCCGGCGCTGTGGAAGTAAATCTGCCGAAACTGCCAATCGCGGCGATCTGTCCGATCGCCGCGATTTCTTTACAAATTTCTAATGGTTTTTTAAGTGTCTCCCGGTATGATAAAGTAACCAAAGTTTCAGGAGGCACCCGCGATGGACGAGATGCTGCGCATCGCCGTATTCGGCGACTCGCTGATGAAGGGCACGCTGCCGGACGAGCAGCTGCGGTATCATTTTCACACCGACCTGTTCGAGGCACCACTCGCCGGTCTGCACGCCGAGGTGACGAACAAGTCCGTCTTCGGCGCGACCTCGCGCAAGGGCGTCACGCTCGTACAGCGCGACCTCGCCCGCGGCCACCGCTATGACTGGGCGCTCGTGGAATACGGCGGCAACGACTGCAACTATGACTGGCCCGACGTGGCCGCGCACCCGGAGCAGGACCACGACCCCGTGGTGCTGGCGGACGAATTTCGCGCGAACATGACCGCCATCGTGCAGATGCTGCGCGAGGCCGGCATCCGCCCGATCTTCACGACCCTGCCGCCCATCGACGAGGTGAAGTACCTCGCCTGCATCGACCACAACGGTGCGAGCGCCGCGGGCGTGATGCAGTGGCTGGGCGACGTGCGGCGCATCTACCGCACGCAGGAGCGCTACTCCGGGCTCGTGCGCACCATCGCCGCCGAGCTGGACGTGCCGTGCGCCGACCCGCGCGAGCGCTTTCTCGACGGGGGCGACCCCCACGCGCTCAACGCGGACGACGGCATCCACCTGTCGGAGGAAGGATACCGGCTGTTTTACGGCGCGCTCATCGAGCAGGTGCGCGCAATCATCTGAGATCCATAGAAAAGGAGCGGACACCGATCACGGTGTCCGCTCCTTTTTCGTTCTTATGCGCGGCAGGCCGCCTGCGTGCGCGCGAGCAGGCGCGCGGCCGTCTGCGCGTCCGCCTGACCGGGCAGCAGCCGCCAGACCCAGTTGCCGGCGGCCGTGCCGGGCGTGTTCATGCGGCTCTCCGCGCCGAGGCCGAGCACGTCCTGCATCTGCGCGATGAACAGCTCCGCGCGCGAGCCCATGCCGGCGCGCAGCAGCGCCTCCGGCAGGCGCGCAACGTCGTACACGCCGAGGCAGCGCATGGCATAGTCCGCGTCCGCGCCGCCGAGCGCCGCCCATGCGGCGGCGGGCGCATTGTCGTGCGTGCCGACGTAACAGACGCTGTGCGCGCGCACGCGGTCGGGCCGGTGCTCGGACGTGCCGCTGGGGTCAAAGCCGAACAGCAGCACGCGCATGCCGGGACAGCCGGAGCGCGCGACGAGGCGGCGCACGTCGTCGTCGATCGTGCCGAGATCCTCGGCGATCAGCTCCAGTTCCGGCGCTGCCGTGTGCAGCGCCTGCAGCAGCGCCGGGCCGGGGCCGGGCGCCCAGTGGCCGCCGCGGGCGGTCAGTTCGCCACGTGGCACCACCCAATAGCTTGAAATGGCGCGAAAATGGTCAAGGCGCACCACATCATAGCGCTTTGCAGCGCCGCGGATGCGGTCTTTCCACCACTGGAAGCCGTCCGCACGCATGGCATCCCAATCATAGAGCGGGTTGCCCCAGAGCTGGCCGTCGGCGCTGAAATAGTCCGGCGGGACACCGGCGGCGGCGCTCGGCTGCCCGTCGGGGTCGAGGCGAAACTGCGCCGGCTGCGCCCAGACGTCCGCGCTGTCGGGCGCGACGTACATGGGCAGGTCGCCGATGATGCGCACGCCGTGCGCGTGCGCGTAGGCGCGCACCGCGTCCCACTGGCGGGTAAACTCCGTCTGGAGATAAGCGTGCAGGAGCACGCGGTCGTCGAGCCGCTCGAGCGCGGCCGCGAGCGCGGCAGCCTCCCGGTCGCGCAGGGGCTGCGGCCAGGCATACCACGGCGCGCCGCCCTGCTCTTCCTTCACGGCCATGTACAGGCAGTAGTCGCGCAGCCACGGCTCAGCCGCGAGCGCCGCGCGCAGCGCGGGCGCGGCGGATGCCTTTTCGCGCGCGAACGCCGCGTCCCAGAGCGCGGTCCTGCCCGCGTGCACGCGGTCATAGTCCACGCGCATGGGGTCTGCGCCCCAGTCGATGGCGTGCACCTCACCGGCCGTGAGCGCGCCGCGCGCCAGAAACGGCTCGGGCGAGAGCAGGTCGGTGCTGCCGGCAAACGTCGAGGCCGACAGGTACGGCGAGTGCGCACCGTCCGGCGGGTTGAGGGGCAGAATCTGCCAATAGCGCTGCCCGGCGGCAGCGAGAAAGTCGATAAAATCCCGGGCGTCTGCACCCAGGTCGCCGATGCCGCACGGCCCCGGCAGGGCCGACACCGGCAGCAGGATACCGCTGGAACGGTTCATGCTCCGTCACTCCTTTTGATAGCTGCGGATGATCTCGCGGAACTTCGGATTGCGCGGCAGCAGGCGCATGAGCGGCAGGCCCAGCACGCCGAGCACGATGACCTCGCCGAGCGCGACCTGACCGCCGAAGACCCAGAACGATGCATTCAGGTGCGGAAACACGGCATCCGTGAGCGACCACGTGAGCACCGCGCCGACAAACACAAAATTGAACACGACCGGCATGAGCGCGGCGAGGATGCACCGCACCCACGACTGCGCACCGCGGCCGCGGCCGAGCCACGCCGTGCACAGCGCGGCCAGCAGCGTTGCGAGCGAGCCGAAGATCACGTCAAAAATGCCCGCCGCGCTCAGCAGATTGGCGATCGCGCAGCCGGCGAACAGCCCCCACGCCGTGCAGGGGATGAAAAACGGCAAAATGCACAGCACCTCCGAGACCCGGCACTGGATCGCTCCGTAACTGATCGGCGCCAGAAGCATCGTCAATGCGGCATAGGCCGCGCCCGTGACCGCCGCAGCGGCCAGCTTTCTCGTGGTGATGTGCATGATTCAATTCCTCCCATTTTTTTCGTTGCACACGTTGTGCGCGCAGGGGTATGGCACCTGCGCATGCTAAATTGTGACGGCGGTTATTTTACTCCCCCGCCGCCGCGTTGTCAACCGGTTTGCTGTACAGACAGCCGCAGTATTCCTGCCGGTAGAGGCCGTACTGCTTGGACAGCTCGATGCTGCGCTTGTAGCCCTCGCGCTTTTTAAAATCCGACGGCAGCCAGCGCACGCCGTATTGCTGCGCAAGCTCGGCGCCGATGGCGTTGAGGCGCTGCGCGTCCTTGTGCGGCGAGACGGTGAGCGTCGTGCCGAAAAAGTCGAACCCGTGCGCGCGCGCCTGTCGCGCCGTCTCCTCCAGACGCAGGCGGAAGCACACCGTGCAGCGCGCGCCGCCCTCCGGCTCGCGCTCGAGGCCGCGGACGGCGTCGATGTAGCGCTGCCCGTCATAATCGCACGCGAGCAGGTCCACCGGCTCCGGCGTCGGGAGCTGACGGATGAGCTCCCGCTGCCAGTAGAGGCGGCGGTCATATTCGTCCCGCGGCTGGATGTTCGGATTATAATACAGCACGGTCACGCGAAAATACCGCGTGAGGTACTCGAGCACGTAGCTGCTGCACGGGCCGCAGCAGCTCTGCAGCAGCAGGCGCGGCTTGCCCTCCGGCGGGAGGGCAGCGAGCAGCGCATCGAGCTGTTTTTGATAGTTTTCTTTCATAAGCGTCACCTGCCGGACAGTATAGCACACCCGCGCGCAGAATACCAGTGCAGGCCTTGACGCGGCGGGGCATTTCCGATATGATATAAAGTAGGAAATTATGCAAAGGAGGCGCGTCCGTCATGGACCAGCGCATGAGTAAGGACAAATATTATCTCAACATCGCCGACGCGGTGCTCGACCGCTCGACCTGCCTGCGGCGCAAATACGGCGCGATCATCGTCAAGAACGACGAGATCCTCTCCACCGGCTACAACGGCGCGCCGCGCGGGCGCGTCAACTGCTCCGAGCTCGGCTACTGCAACCGCGAGCAGCTGCGCATTCCCAGCGGCCAGCGGTACGAGCTGTGCCGCAGCGTGCACGCCGAGGCCAACGCCATCATCTCCGCCGCCCGGCGCGACATGATCGGCGGCACGCTCTACCTCGTCGGGCGCGACGCCGCCAGCGGCGAGCTGCTGCACGACACGACCTCGTGCGCCATGTGCCGGCGCATGATCATCAACTCCGGCATCACGCGCGTCGTCAACCGCATCGGCGACGACGGCATTGAGATTATCGACGTGCAGAACTGGATCGTCAACGACGAGTCCATCCAGCCGAAGGCCGAGGCCGAATGAGCGCGGTTTTGCTTTACAAGCGCGGCGATTTTGATTATAATAAGTAAGTTAGACTGAAAAAAGGCAGGATTCAACGTATGGCATCCATTGCATTTGAAGAGTATAAAAACAAGCTCAACAACCTCCGCCCGGCGCTGGACGATCTGGGCGGCGCGCTGCATCTCGACGAGGCGCGCAACGAGGTCGAAAAGCTCGAGGAAGAGAGCGCGCAGGACGGCTTCTGGAACGACACCGAAAACAGCCAGCGCGTGCAAAAGCGCATCAAGACGCTCCAGCACAAGCTCGATCGCTACGCCAAGCTCTCCGGCGCGTGGGAGGATATGCTGACCATGTGCGAGATGGCCATCGAAGAGGACGACGACTCGATGCTGCCCGACCTTGAGAGCGAATTTCACAGCTTCGAGGAGACGCTCGAATCCATGCGGCTCGAGACGCTGCTGACCGGCGAGTATGACGCGAACAACGCCATCCTCACCTTCCACGCCGGCGCGGGCGGCACCGAGGCGCAGGACTGGACGAGCATGCTCTACCGCATGTACAACATGTGGGCCGAGCGCCACGGCTACACCGTCAAGCTCATGGACTATCTCGACGGCGACGAGGCCGGCATCAAGAGCGCGACGATCATGATCGAAGGCGAGAACGCCTACGGCTTCCTCAAGAGCGAAAACGGCATCCACCGCCTCGTGCGCATCAGCCCGTTTGACGCCTCCGGCCGCCGGCACACGTCGTTCGCCGCCGTGGAGGTCATGCCCGAGATCACCGAGGACAGCGAGATCGAGCTGCGCGACGAGGACATCAAGATGGACGTGTACCGCTCGTCCGGCGCGGGCGGCCAGAAGGTCAACAAGACCTCGTCCGCCGTGCGTCTGACGCACATCCCGACCGGTATCGTCGTGTCCAGCCAGGTCGAGCGCAGCCACTTCCAGAACCTCGAAAACTGCAAGAACATGCTCCGCGCGCGCCTGGCCGAGATCAAGGAGCGCGAGCACCTCGAGAAAATCTCCGACATCAAGGGCGTGCAGCTCAAGATCGAGTGGGGCAGCCAGATCCGCTCGTACGTGTTCATGCCGTACACGCTGGCCAAGGACCACCGCACCGGCTATGAAAACGGCAACATTCAGGCCGTCATGGACGGCGACATTGACGGCTTCATCAACGCCTACCTGAGCATGAACGCCGACAAGGAGAACAAATAATCTATCGACGTAACAGCGCCGCAGCCGGACAGGCTGCGGCGCTTTGTGCATCAAAAAGCCTCGCAGCGTTTGCCGCCCGCAGGCGGCCGGCTCATCGCTCGGGGATAAGGCGGATGATCTGCTGGTCGTCCGCGCACTGGTAGCCGGACGAGGACACGTAGCTGCCGAGCGCGCGGTAGACATCCCAGAGCCGGTCGCGTTCGAAGAGCAGGGACTGCATGCCGGCGTAGACCTCCGGCGTCTCGCAGCGAAACTCCAGCACGGCGCGCCCGTCGTCCCACTGGCTGCGCACGGCGGCAGCCGCGGCGGCGACGGTGGCCTCCGCCGCCGTGTAGCCGCTGCGGACGTAGTAATTATCCGCGTTGGCGCGGCTGTCCGGCCAGAGGGCGGGATCGTCGGCCGTGTGGCGCACGGCCATGCGCTCGGCCGTGAGGGCGAACCACGTGTGGCTGAGGTAGCCCGGCAGCGCCGCCTCGCTCTCGTCGTCCTGCAGATCCCAGGTGGGGTCGAAGTAATAGACCGCGCCGTCGAGCTCCGCCGCGACCCAGGCGTGGCTGTCGGCCGTGCCGTCAGCCGATCGGGACGTGCCCGTGACGACGCACGCCGGGATGCCGCCGCGCTCGAGCAGGTAGACGTAGGCATCGGCGATGCCGCCGCAGACGGCCTCCCCCTCGCAGACGGCGGCGTAGGCCGTCTGGTCATACGTCTCGTGCGCGACGTAGCGCACGTGCGTCAGCAGCCAGTCGTAGAGATACAGCGCGCGGGGATAGTCCCCCGCCGGGGCGGCGGCGAGCAGGCCGTCCGCCGTCCGGGCAAGCTGCGCGCGGCGCGCCGGGCCGTCGTCGGGATAGACCCAGTCGAAGGTAACAGTGATGTGCGCGTTCAGCCCGCCGTGGACCGTGTACTGATAGGAGCGCACCCAAAGCTCCGGGTCGTCGAGCAGCTCTGCCATGCAGGCCTCGAGCGTGGCGGCGTCGCAGTCGTAGACCGCGGCGTCCGTCTGGTCGCGCATCGCTAAGCGCAGCACGGCGGCCGTGCGCGGGTTGGCCGTGCAGTTCGGCGCCGTGTCCGGCAGGACGGACGACTCCACCTGGATCTGCACGGCCGGCACCGGCGTGAACCATGCCTGCAAACGCGGATAAAACAGCACGCCCGCCAGAACAAGGATAAGCACCAGCAGGCTCAGCGCGCAGCCGCGGCCGCGCCGGCGCGGCGGAGGCGGTGCGGCGTGCAGCCACTGCGCGTCAATGTGATCGTTATCGGACATAAGGTCTCCTCTCACATGGATCGTCGAAAGATTGTCAGCATTTTTCTGCCGCGAATGGTGGAAATCGCAAAAAGTTTCTGCTATAATGCTGCCCATTCACGTTATGTATCAGAAAAGGAGTTTTTCATCATGATCGAAGTCACGTTCCGGATCGAAAGCCTGGATTATACCGACAAGCTGGATTCCCAGCTCCCGCTCGTGCTCGAGGCGCTGAGCCAGAGCGGCAATATCAACCCCGTGCTCAAGCTCGCCTGCAACACGCCCGAGGCCTCGTCGCGCATCGTCAAGGGCATCCTGCGCACCATGTCGCAGGATCAGAAGCAGCGTCTGGCCACGAAGATCGTCAACGCCAACCGCGAGAAGCTCATGCGCAAACTCAATGAGTACGCCGCCGGCAAAGGCATCGACGTGCACATCTGCGACTGCGCCGCCACCTTCCGCTGAGGTCAAAGCCGAATCATGCCGCCCGAAAGGGCGGCTTTTTGCTGCCTGTGCCCGGATAGGTCCGCGCACAGGCAGCAATCAGATCTCATTCGAGGCGGGCCCTTCGCCCCCTCGAGCGCCCCCGCGGCTCTGTCATCCTGCCGGGATCGAATCCTCTCAGCAAACGGCACGCCGCCCTTTCGGGCGGCATTTTCATTTGCCGCGGCTTTATTTTACCATCCCGCGCGTGTACAAGTCTACCGCATTTTGTCTGCGCATAGGCTGTGCTATCCGAAAAAAGGAGGCACGGCCATGATCCTCGCGCTCGCGGGCAACCCCAACTGCGGCAAAACGACGCTTTTCAACGCCCTCACGGGGGCAAACGCGCGCACGGGCAACTTCCCGGGCGTGACCGTCACGCGCAGCGAGAGCGTGTGCCGCGCGCGGCCGGAGATCACGCTCGTCGACCTGCCGGGCGTTTACGCGCTGCGGCCGTACTCGGACGAGGAGCGCGTCACGCGCAGCTATCTGCTCGGCGGCGCGGCGGACGCGGTCATCAGCATCGCGGACGCGACGTGCCCGGCGCGCAGCCTGTACCTGACGCTGCAGCTGCTGGAGCTGGGCGTGCCGGTCGTGCTGGCGCTGAACGTGATGGACGCGCTGCGCGCAGGCGGCGGGTCGGTGGACACAGCGGGGCTGGCGCGGGCGCTGGGCATCCCGGTCGTACCGGTGAGCGCGGCACTGGGCGAGGGGCTCGACGCACTGCTGGACGCGGCTGTGCAGGCAGCGCACGGCCCGCCGCCCGACCCGTGGCGCGCGCTGGTGTCCGGCCCGGTGCAGACCTGCGTGCGGACGATCGCGCGGCTGCTCGCACCGGCGGCGCACGCGGCGGGGCTGCCGCCGGTGTTTGCGGCGACGCAGTGGCTCGACGGCGGCAGCACTCTGCACGCGCCGGCGGCGGCCGAAACGGCGGCGGCGCGCATGGTGCGCGAGAGCGGCATGCCCCGCGACGAGGCACTGCCCACGGCGCGCTTTGCGCAGGTGGACAGGCTGACGCGGTTTTTCACCCTGCCGCGGGCGCTGCCGGGCAGCCGGCGCAGCGCGCGCATCGACCGCGTGCTCACGGGGCGGTACACGGCCTACCCCGCGATGGCGGGGCTGCTCGGCGGGGTGTTTTATCTCACGTTTCATATCATCGGCCCGTGCCTGAGCCGCCTGCTCGCGCGCGGCATCGCCTGGCTGGCGGACGCGGCCGATGGCGCGCTCACGGCGCTGGACGCGGGGCCGCTGCTGCACAGTCTGGTGCGTGAGGGCGTGTTTGCAGGCGTGGGGAGCGTGGCGGCGTTTCTGCCGGTGATTTTGGCGCTGTTTTTCTTCCTCTCCCTGCTTGAGGACACGGGCTATCTCGCGCGCGTGGCCTTCGTAATGGACCGGCCGCTGCGGCGGCTGGGGCTGAGCGGGCAGAGCGCCGTGCCGCTGCTGCTGGGCTTCGGGTGCAGCGTGCCGGGGGTGCTGGCCGCGCGCACGCTGCCCACGCGGCGCGACCGGGCGCTGACGATCGTGCTCACGCCGTGCATGAGCTGCAGCGCGAAAGCGCCGGTCTACGCCGCCTTCGCGGCCGCGTTCTTTCCGGGGCGGAGCGCCGTCGTGTTTCTGGCGCTGTACGCGCTCGGCATCTTGGCGGCCGCCGTCGCAGCCCGGCTCCTCGGCCGGACGGCCCTGCGCGGGGAGGCGGCGTCCTTCGTCATGGAGCTGCCGGACTACCGCTGGCCGAACGCGCGCAGCGTGCTGCGGCGGATGTGGGTGCGGACACGCGAATTTCTCACGCGGGCGTTCACGGTCATCCTCGCGGCGAGCGTGGGCGTGTGGGTGCTGCGGACGTTCACACCCACGTGGCGCGTGGCGGCAAATGCCGGTGAGAGCCTGCTGGCCGTGGTGGGACAGGCGCTCGCGCCGGTGTTCGCGCCGCTGGGCTTCGGCGACTGGCGCGCCGCGACCGCGCTCGTGACCGGGCTGCTGGCCAAGGAGACGGTGCTGTCCACGCTCGGCGTGCTGCTCGGCGGCGACCTGACGGCGGCGCTGCCGGGCGTGTTCTCCCCAGCCGCGGCGGCAAGCTACCTCGTGTTCACGGCGCTGTACGCGCCGTGTGTGGCGGCACAGGCGGCCATGCGGCAGGAGCTTGGCAGCAGGCTCGGCACGCTGGCCGCAGCCATTGGCGCTTGCGCCGCGGCATGGTGCGCGGCGGCGGTCGTTTACCGCATCGCCATCCTGATATGAGAAAACAGCAGGCTTCCAAAACCGGAAGCCTGCTGTTTTTGCCGTTTTTGACCTGCCTCAGCCGTGGACGAGCGCACCGAGGTCGGGATTGTTCGTGCCGGGGTATTCGACCGTGGCCTTGCCGGCGCGCAGGGCGGCCGCCGCGCTCTCGCGCAGGTCGAGCCCCTGCAGATACGCCCAGACGAGCGCCGCCATGACCGCGTCACCCCCGCCGGTCGTGTTGACCATGCAGGTGGGCAGGCACGGCAGGTGCACCAGCTCGGCGCGCGTACCGGCGAGGATGCCGTCGGCCCCCATGCTGAGAAACACGCGCTGCACGCCCTGCGCCAACAGCGCCGCGACGATGCCCTCGGGCGTGGACTCGCCCGTGAGGTTCTGCCCCTCGGTGAGGTTGGGCTTGAACGTGTGCAGCGCACCGAGCGCCGCGCGCATCCGCTCCGCCTTCGTGACGGAGACGGGGTCGGCAAAGAGCGGGGCGCTGCAGTGCGTGCCGAGCCAGGTGATGGTCTCGGCCGTCAGGTTGCCGTCGAGCACGACGGCGGCCGCGCTGTTGAGCACATCGAGATGGCGCTGGAGATACGCCGGCGTGATGGCGGCGGAGATGTCCGTATCGCACAGGCCGAGCTGCATCTCACCGCGCTCGTCCGTGATGTAGAGATACGTCGACGTGCGCCCGCCGGGCACGTCGAGCGCGCAGCTGAGATCCATGCCGAGCTCCACGCAGTCGTTGCGCAGGAGCTGGGCGTGTGAATCGCCGCCGAAGGCGGTGAGGAACTTGACCTCCACGCCGAGCAGGCGCAGGTCGTGCGCGATGTTGCGCCCGACGCCGCCGGGCGTGAGCGTGACGGCGCCGGGGTTGGAGTCGCGGAAGATGAGCTTCTTTTCCGGGCGGCCACAAATGTCCAGATTCACGGCGCCGACAACACAGACATAGGGCTTCATGCGTGCACCTCCCAGATGCGCTCGGCATATTCGCGCACGGCGCGGTCGGCGGCGAAAATGCCGCTGCGGGCAATGTTGACGAGCGACAGACGCGCGCGCGCGGCGGGGTCTGCGATCGCGGCGTACAGCCGCTCATGCGTGGCGGCGTAATCATCAAAGTCGGCGAGGAGCAGGTACGGGTCGCCGCCGTAGAGCAGGCCGCTGACGAGGTCGGCATAACTCTCGCCGTCGGCATAGCCGCGGCTCATGCGCTCGAGCACGCGGCCCAGCCACGGGCTGCGGCGAACGTACGCCTGCGGGTCGTAGCCCGCAGCGCGCAGGGCCTCGGCCTCGTCGGTATGCAGGCCGAAGAGGAACATATTGTCCGTGCCGAGCTGCTCGAACATCTCGACGTTCGCACCGTCGAGCGTGCCGATCGTGACGGCGCCGTTCATCATGAGCTTCATGTTGCCGGTGCCGCTGGCCTCCTTGCCGGCGGTCGAGATCTGCTCGGACACCTGCGCGGCGGGCATGAGCATCTCGGCGGCGGAGACACGGTAGTTCGGCAGGAAATACACCTGCAGCTTCCCGCGGCAGACGGGGTCGGCATTCACATCGGCCGCGAGCGAGCACAGCAGCTGGATGATGCGCTTGGCCGTCGCGTAGCCGGGCGCGGCCTTGGCCGCAAACAGGAACGTGCGCGGCTGGAAGGGCTGATCCGGGTCGTCGTGCAGCATGAGCTGCAGCTGCGTGATGCGCATGGCGCACAAAAGCTGGCGCTTATACTCGTGCAGGCGCTTGACCTGCACGTCAAGGATCGCGTCGCTGTTGAGCGAGAAGCCGTCGGTGCGGAACACCCACGCGGCCAGCCGCTGCTTGTTGAGCGCCTTGACCTCCTCGAGACGTGCGAGCACGGCAGGGTCATGCACCGCGCGCTCAAGCCCCGCGAGCTCCTCCGGATGGCGCAGATACGCGTCGCTGCCGAGCACGTCGCACACGAGCGCGTGCAGACCGGGGTTGCACTGAGCGAGCCAGCGGCGGTGGTCGATGCCGTTTGTGACATAGGTAAAGCGGCTGGGGTCGAGCGCGCAGACGTCGCGGAAGAGGTCGCGGCGCAAAATCTCCCCATGCAGGGCAGAAACGCCGTTGATAGTCCTGCACGCGGCAAGGCAGAGGTTTGCCATGTGCACGCAGCCGTCCGCGATGATGAGGTTTCGCCCCACGCGCACATCGTCGCCGAAGCGGGCGCGCAGCTCGTCGCACCAGCGGCGGTTGATCTCGCAGATGATCTCCCACACGCGCGGCAGCTGGCTCTGGATGAGGCCCTGCGGCCACGTCTCGAGCGCCTCGGACATGACGGTATGGTTCGTATAGTTGACGCAGGCGGTGACGATATCCCACGCCTCGTCCCAGCCGAGGCCGTCGTCATCGAGCAGCAGGCGCATGAGCTCGGGGATGATGAGCGTCGGGTGCGTGTCGTTGATCTGGATGACGTGGTGCTCGGCAAAGTTGCGCACCGTGCCGTAGCGCGCGCGGTGGGCACGCAGGATGCTCTGCGCCGTCGCGGAGACGAAGAAATACTGCTGGCGGATGCGCAGGGTCTTGCCCTCGATGTGGTCGTCCGCCGGGTAGAGCACCTTCGTGATGACCTCGGCCATCGTGCGCTGCTCGAGACTCTGGACATAGCTGCCGGCGGCGAAGAGATACATGTCGAGGTCGTTCGGGCTGTGCGCCTCCCAGAGGCGCAGGGTGTTGACGCGCCCGTCGCCATACGGCGCGATGAGCATATCGCGCGGCACGGCCAGCACGCTCTCATAGCCGTGCAGCTCGCCGTGGTAGTGGCCGTAGGCGTCCCAGTGCGGCTCGACGCGGCCGCCGAAGCGCACCTCGACCGTGTCCTCATGGCACGGCACGAGCCAGCTCGACGCGGCCGTGCGCCAGTTGTCCGCGACCTCGGTCTGGCGGCCGTCGACGATGCGCTGCCGGAAGATGCCCAGCTCGTAGCACAGCGAATAGCCCGTGGCGGGGATGCCCTCGGTGGCGAGGCTGTCCATATAGCACGCGGCGAGGCGGCCGAGGCCGCCGTTGCCGAGGCCGGCGTCCGGCTCGGTCTCAAAGATGTCGGCAGCGCTGCGGCCGAGATCCTCGAGCGCGCCGGTGAGCGCGTCGCCGATGCCGAGGTTGAAGGCGTCCTTCATCAGGGAGCGCCCCATGAGAAACTCCATCGACAGGTAGTGCACCTCGCGCTCGGGCGCGGTGCGGCTGTCGAACGTGTGCAGGCGCGAGAGGATCTCGCGGATGACGATGGCCGCAGCCTGAAAGACCTGCTCATCGGTCGCGTTCTCGGCCGTGACGCCGAAGTGTGCGCTGAGCTTGTCGGCAATGGCGCCGCGCAGCTCATCGCGGGAAATCTGATTGGTCATTGGCATAAAATCGAATCTTCCTTTTCTGGGTTCGTTCGGGTCAGAGCTCGCTGCCCTTGGGGATCACGATCGGCAGGGCCTCGCAGCCGGTGAGCGTGACGGCCGGGCCAATGCGGACGTTTTTGTCCGCGATGGCGTACTGCAAAATGGCGTCCGCCGCGATGCAGGTGTCCTGCATGACGATGCAGCGGCTCAGGTGCGCCCCGCGCGCGACGCGCACGCCGCGAAACAGGATGCAGTCCGTGACCGTGCCCTCGATGAAGCAGCCGTCGGCCACAAGGCAATTTTCCACGTGCGCGTGCTCGCCGTAGTACGTGCTCACGTCCGCGCGCTCCTTCGTGCGCACCGGGCGGTCAGCCGGGAAGAGCGATGCGCGCGCGTCCGGATCGAGCATATCCATGCTGGCAGCAAAATAGTCCGCGACCGCGTCCACGCGCACGGCGTAGCCCGTGTGCAGGAATACGTCCATCGTGCCGCCGCGGCCGAGGTATTCAAACAGCCCGTCGCGGTGGAAGTGGAAGCGGTTTTCCTGCGCGCAGAAATCGAGGATCGAGAGCAGGACGTCCTTATTGACGATGTAGATCTCCATGGCGGCGACGCCCGCGCCGGCCGACGCGCTCGTGATGAGCTTCGTGACGCGGCCGTGCGCGTCCGTGAGGTAGCGGTGGTGCTCCCCCGTGACGGCGCCGCCGCGGCAGATGGCCGTGATGCCGCAGCCGGAGGCGTCATGCTGCGCGATGGCGGCGGCGAGGTCGAGATTGCAGACGATGTCCGCCGGCATGAGCACGATCTCCGACTCCGGAATATTGCGCACGTAGGAAATGACCGCGTTGAGCGCCTCGGCCGTGCCGGTATAGTCGCCGCGCGTATTGACGCCGAACGGCGGCAGCAGGTGCAGCCCGCCGCTGCGGCGCGACAGATCCCACGCCTTGCCGCTGCCGAGGTGGTCGAGCAGGGACTGATAGTCCCGCTGCATGATGACGCCGACGCTGTGCACGCCCGCGTTCGAGAGCGACGAGAGCGCAAAGTCGATCAGCCGGTAGCGCCCGCAAAACGGCAGCGATGCGTTCGTGCGGTAGCGCGTCAGGTCCCCAAGCCGCGGGGAGCTGTGATATGCGTAAACGATGCCGTGTACCTTGCTCATGCGTGCACCTCCGCTCCGTCATAGATCATGGCCCCGGCCGGGACCGTTGCCCCGGCGGGCACCGCCACGTCCGGGCCGACCGTGGCGACGCACCAGGCGTCCGTCCCGTCCGGCTGCGCACCGACGTGCGCGCCCGCGCCGACGACCGTGCCCTCGCCGAGGATGGCATACTCCACCACGGCGCCCGGCTCCACGACGACGCCGGGGTGCAGGATGCTGTAGAGCACGCGCGCGCCCGCGCCGACGGTGACGGAGTTGGAGAGCACGGAGTTTTCCACATGGCCCTCGATCGTGCAGCCCTCGGTGATGATCGAGTGCACGACCTCCGCCTGCCGGCCGATGCTGTGCGGCGGGCGGATGGGGCTCTTGGCGCGGATGGGCCACTTCGGGTCATAGAGATTGATGAGCGTGGGCGAGAGCATATCCATGTTTGCGTCCCAGAGGCTGACGATCGTGCCGACGTCGCGCCAGTAGCCCTCGAACCGGTACGGCAGGAGCTTTTCCCCGGCGGCAAGCATCTTGGGGATGATGTTCTTGCCGAAGTCCTTGTCGGAGTTGGGGTCGGCCTCGTCCTCGATCAAATACCTGCGCAGCACCTTCCAGTCGAAGATGTAGATGCCCATGCTCGCAAGGTCGCTCTTCGGGTGGGCGGGCTTTTCCTCAAATTCCTCGATGAAGCCGTCCGCCCCGACGTTCATGATGCCGAAGCGCGAGGCCTCGTCCATCGACACCTGGATGACCGAGATCGTGCAGGCCGCGCCGGCCTGCTCATGCGCGCGGAGCATTTTGTCATAGTCCATTTTGTACACATGGTCGCCCGAGAGGATGAGCACGCAGTCGGGGTCATACATCTCGATGAAGTCCATGTTCTGATAGATGGCGTTGGCCGTGCCGGAAAACCACGACCCGCGCTCCCCCGCGCTCTGATACGGGGGCAGGATGTACACGCCGCCGTCGATGCTGTCGAGGTCCCATGCCTGGCCGCTGCCGATGTAGCGGTTGAGCAGCAGGGGCTGGTACTGCGTGAGTACGCCGACGGTGTCGATGCCGGAGTTGGCGCAGTTGGACAGCGGGAAGTCGATGATGCGGTACTTGCCGCCGAACGGGAGACTGGGCTTGGCGACCTTCGCCGTGAGGGCATACAGCCGCGAGCCCTGCCCGCCCGCGAGCAGCATGGCGATACAGTGTTTTTTCAAGGGATGCGCTCCTCCTTTTCTCCAGTTGCGAATAGATCAGGGGCCTCCCGCGCCTCGACCGGTTTCGCGTGCGGCCCGGCGGCAATGCCCCCACGGTCGGCTGCGGCGGTTCCAGTGGACGTGGGAAACCCCTGACAGGTGTTCAGTTAAAGCGGCTCATGGCGCGGTCCGCCCCGTCGCGGATGTAGACCGCGCAGGCCTCGGCCGCGCGCACGGCCGCGTCGTCCATGGCGGTCTTGTCCTCGCCGCGGAACGTGCCAAGCACCCAGTCGGGCATGTCATAGTCCGGGTGCGGGGGCGCGCCGACGCCGATGCGGATGCGGGGAAAGGCGTCCGTGCCGAGGCAGGCAATGATGCTCTTGAGCCCGTTGTGCCCGCCGGCCGAGCCCTTCGTGCGGATGCGCAGGCGGCCCGGCTGCAGGTGGATCTCGTCCGACACGACCAGGATATGCTCCGGCGGCACTTTATAAAACTTTGCCGCCGGCGCCACGGCCTCGCCGGAGTTGTTCATAAACGTCTGCGGCTTCATGAGCAGGACCTTCTGCCCGCCGAGCTCCGCCTGCGCCGTGAGCGCGTGAAAGCGCAGCCGGTCGATGTGCACGCCGCAGTCCTTTTCCACGACGTCCGCCGTGAGAAAGCCCGCGTTGTGCCGTGTATTCTGATACTTCAGCCCCGGGTTGCCGAGGAACACGACCAGCCACTGCACGCCGCCGTGATCGGAAAAAAACATCACTCGAACAGCGAGGAGATGCTCATCTCTTCATAGATGCGGTTGATGGCCTCGGCGAACATCGGCGCGACGGGCAGATAGTGGATCTTGTCGCAGGCCGGCTTGTCCTTCGGATACGGAATGGAATCGAGCAGGAGCAGCTCGTCGATGACGCTGTCGTTGATGCGGTCGATGGCCGGGCCGGAGAGCACGCCGTGGGACGCGCAGGCATACACTTCCTTCGCGCCGCCGACCTCAACGATGGCCTTGGCCGCGCCGCACAGGCTGCCGGCCGTGTCGACCATGTCGTCGAGCAGCAGGCAGGTCTTGCCCTCGACGCTGCCGATGATGTTCATGACCTCGGAGCTGTTGGCCTTTTCGCGGCGCTTATCCACGATGGCGAGGCCGAGACCCATCTTCATGGCGAAGGAACGCGCGCGCGCCACGCTGCCGACGTCCGGCGAGACGACGACCATGTCCTCGCGGCCGTAGCCGAAGCGGCGCAGGTAGTGCGTGGCAAACAGCGGCGCGCCGTAGAGGTTGTCCACCGGGATATCAAAGAAGCCCTGGATCTGCGCTGCATGCAGGTCCATGGTCAGCACACGGTCGGCCCCGGCGACGGTGAGCAGGTTCGCCACGAGCTTGGCCGAGATCGGATCGCGGGCCTTGGCCTTGCGGTCCTGCCGGGCATAGCCGAAATACGGGATGACGGCGGTGATGCGGCCGGCGGAGGCACGCTTCATTGCGTCGATCATGACCAGCAGCTCCATGAGGCTGTCATTGACCGGCTTGCAGGTGCTCTGCACGATGAACACGTCCACGCCGCGGACGGGCTCGTTGATGGAGATGGAGCACTCGCCGTCGGCAAACGCCGTGACCGTGCTCTTGCCCAGGGAGATGCCGAGGTTCTTGCAGATCATGTCCGCCAGGTCGGGGTTGGACGAGCCGGTGAACACCTTGATCTCTTTGCCGTGTGGAATCATATCGTAACTTCCTCTCTTTTTGAAAATCTCCGCGTCCTGCGTGCGGACGCCAAAACCCAAGTTTCCATACAAAATCATTATAGCAACATTTTTGCCGCTTGCAAAGAGAAACCGGCGATCTGCGGCAAGAAATTTTTTTGCGCCCTGCGGCAATGTTTGTGCAATCTGCCGCGGTGAATCGGCGCTTTGCATTTGGCACGGGGTGTGTTATAATGGCGGCAAAGAAAACCAAGGGGCGCCCAGGCGTCCCGGGAAGGAAGCATATGAGTAATTTTAACGATCTGTACGACCACGTCGCCGCCGACCGCTCGCGCGCCATGCAGCTGCTCGGCATTCAGGACATCCGCCGCAAGGCCGTGGCGGAGCTGCTGGCCGCCGGCGCCTACACGGAGCCGGACAACATCGACGACATGACCGACGCCGAGCGCGAGCAGCACAAGGCCGAGGCCGCCTACGGTCTCGGCCGCCCGCACATTCTCGAAGCGGCGAAAATGCCCGTGCAGGACGGCGACGAGACCTACGCCATCGCCGTGACCGCCACGAGCGAGCACCCCAACTGCATCGCCCTGTGCATCCAGACGAAGCTCGAGGAGCTCTACGCCTCCGGCATCGTCGACCGCAGCGCCAATCACCGCCCGCGCCTGTTCGTCGTGGCCGCCAACGACCGCCCCGACGAAGACGTGCAGGGCCTGAGCACCGCGCTGGACATGCTGCGCGTGGCCTACCCCGATTTCCACATCGAGCTCAGCGAGCGCACGCCCGAGCAGGCCATGCGCGCCGCGCTGGCCGAGGATCTGCGCGACGCGCTCGACGCGTGCAAGATCAACGCCTCGCAGGAAAACTTCCAGCGCCTGGCCGCGACCATGATCGCGGCGCCGCTGTTCTTCCCCGCCCAGCGGCCCGAGGGCGAAGCTGCCCCGGCCGACGGCCAGCAGCACCTGCAGTTCGGCAAGGTGCGCACCGACGACGGGCGCACGTTCTTCTGCGCGTTCACCGACCGCGCGCGCCTGCTGCAATGGCGCAACATGGGCAGCGTCGAGCTCGGCGTGAAGGACTACGCCCCGCTCGTGCTCTCCTCGAACGACACCGGCATCATCATCGACCCCGGCGTCGGCAGCGGCCTTGCGCTCACGCGCGAAATGCTCCAGACGCTCAAAGCCCAGCTCGAGTTCTTTGATCAGATGCGCAACACCGCGGCCGAAATGGGCGTCGACTTTGACGCCGACGCCGTGGCCGAGGCCGCCCGGAACATCACCGCCGCTGACGAGCCCGAGGGCCGCAACCGCAAGGAGCGCCGCTGGTTCGGCAAGAAGAAAAAGTAAACCGCAACATGCGGAGAGGGAGTCGGATATGAGAAAAACGAAGATCGTCTGCACCATCGGCCCCGCCTGCGACAGCGAGGAGACGCTGCGCGCCATGATGCTCGCGGGCATGAACGTCGCGCGCCTGAACTTTTCCCACGGCACGCACGCCGAGCACCAGGTGCGCATCGACCGGATCAAGAAGCTGCGCGCGGAGCTCGACCTGCCCATCGCCATCATGCTCGACACGAAGGGCCCGGAGTACCGCATCGGCACGTTCGCGGACGGGAAGATCGAGCTGCACAGCGGCGACACGTTCACGTTCACGACCGAGCCCGTCACTGGCAATGCCGAGCGCGTGTCCGTGAGCTATGCCGGGCTCGCGCAGGATCTTGAGCCGGGCAACACCGTGCTCGTCAACGACGGGCTCATCGCCCTGACCGTCACCGCCACGACCGATACGGACGTCATCTGCCGCGTCACCGCCGGCGGCGTGCTCTCGGACCGCAAGAGCATGAGCTTCCCGAACAAGGTGCTCAAGCAGACGTTTCTGAGCGAGCAGGACAAGAGCGACCTGCTCTTCGGCATCGAAAACGACGTGGACTTCGTGGCCGCGTCCTTCGTGTCGCGCAAGCAGGACCTGGCCGACCTCAACGCCTTCCTGCGCGCCAACGGCGGCGAGGACATCTCCGTCATCGCCAAGATCGAGAATCAGCCCGGCATCGACAACATCGAGGAGATCTTCACCGAGTGCACCGGCATCATGATCGCCCGCGGCGACATGGGCGTCGAGGTGCCGTATGAAGAGCTGCCGAGCATCCAGAAGGAGCTCATCGGCAAGTGCCGCCTGCTTGGCAAGCGCGTCATCACCGCGACCGAAATGCTCGAGAGCATGACGCACAACATCCGCCCCACCCGCGCCGAGATCGCCGACGTGGCCAACGCCGTCTACGACGGCACGAGCGCCATCATGCTCTCCGGCGAGACGGCCGCGGGCGAGCACCCCGTCGAGGCGCTGAGCGCCATGGCCCGCATCGCCGAATACACCGAGGCGCACATCAACTACGCCAAACGTTTCCCCAAGACGCAGTTTGAGATCCACGACACGCTCGACGCCATCAGCCACGCCACGTGCGGCATGGCCATCGACATCGGCGCGAAGGTCATCACCGTCTGCTCCATCACGGGGCGCACCGCGCGGCTGATCTCGCGCTTCCGCGGCCCGACGGACATCATCGGCCTGACCACGAACGAGCGCGCCTACCGCAAGCTCGCCCTCTCATGGGGCATCACGCCCGTTATGAGCGAGGTGTACGAGAGCACCGACGTGCTGTTTTACCACGCGCTGCAGGTCAGCCGGCAGGTGATGCAGCTCGAAAAGGGCGACAAGGTCATCATCACCGGCGGCATCATCAACGGCCGCAGCGGCAACACGAACACCATCAAGGTCGAGTACGCGTAAGGCTGCCGGGGTGTGCGGCGGGTACGCAGCGCACCCCGGCACACGGCCGCAGCGCGCCGCACCGAAGGGGCGGCCTTGGCGCGCCGCAGTCGAGCGCGCCGGAAAGCCACTGGAAAATACACCAGGCTCCCCAGCCCCGCGCGAGAATCTTCGCGCGGGGCTGGTTATTATGCGATATGTTTACATAATGACATTTACATAAATGATAAATAAATATAAAAACATACTGAAATATCAATATTTTTTCTTAATTTTGGTTGTCATAATCCTGTTTCCATAACTGAAATAGCACAAGCGCCCATGTTGCTCCGTTGCATTTACATAATTCAGTTTACATAATCAAATTATATTTCATCATTTTGCTGAAATTATAAGCATTTTCTAAGTATTTGGTTTTCATAATGCAGTTTCCATAACTGTATATTTTGCTTTTCTGTTTACATAACATCGTGCCTGGATGGGAAAACCGCGCAGGAATCAGCATTCCTGCGCGGTTTTGGTTGTCATAATACCGAATACTTTACGCGACCACGTCCTCGAACTGGCTGTTGTAGAGCGCGGCATAGAACCCGCCGCGCGCGAGCAGTTCGCTGTGCGTGCCCTGCTCGACGATGTTGCCGTCGCGCATGACGAGGATGCAGTCGGCATTGCGGATGGTGCTCAGGCGGTGCGCGATGACAAAGCTCGTGCGGCCGCGCATGAGGTGATCCATCGCCTCCTGGATGAGCTGCTCGGTGCGGGTGTCGACCGAGCTGGTCGCCTCATCGAGAATGAGAATGGGGGCGTTTGCCAGCACGGCGCGCGCGATCGTTAGCAGCTGCTTTTGCCCCTGGGAGACGTTCGTCGCCTCCTCGTTGAGCTCCATCTGGTAGCCGCCGGGCAGCGTGCGGATGAAGGCGTCGGCGCGCGCGGCCTTTGCCGCCGCGATGACCTCGGCGTCCGTCGCCTCGGGGCGGCCGTAGCGGATGTTTTCCATGATCGTGCCCTTAAAGAGCCACGTGTCCTGCAGCACCATGCCGAAGGCGCGCCGCAGGTCGCCGCGCGCATAGTCGCGCACGTCGCGCCCGTCGACGAAGATCGCGCCGGCGTCGACATCGTAAAAGCGCATGAGCAGCTTGACCATCGTGGTCTTGCCGGCGCCGGTCGGGCCGACGATGGCAACGGTCCTGCCTGCCGGCACGTCGCAGCTCCAGTCATGGATGACCGGCTGCGCGGGATCGTAGCCGAAGCGCACGTGCCGGAACGACACGTCGCCGCGGATGTGCTCCGCCGGGGCGGGCAGCGCGGGGTCGGCCGGCTCTTCCGCCTCGTCGAGGAAGGCGAACACGCGCTCGGCCGCGGCCGCCATGGTCTGCAGTTGAGTGCTGATCTGCGCCAGCTGCGTGATCGGCTGCGTGAAGTTCGCCATGTAGTTGAGAAATGCCTGAATGTCGCCGATCGTGATGGTGCCGCGCGCGGCAAGCGAGCCGCCGAGCACGACCACGCACACGTAGCCGAGCTTGCTGACAAACGTCGTCACCGGCGACATGAGCCCGGACAAAAACTGGCTCTTCCACGCCGAGCGGTAGAGCCGCGCGTTGATGGCGTCGAACTCCTTTTGCGTCGCGCCCTCGCGGTTGAAGGCGCAGACAACGTTGTGCCCGGCGTAAGTCTCCTCGACCTTGCCGTTGATATCGCCGAGGTTCTTCTGCTGGGCGACAAAATAGCGCTGGCTGCGCTTGACGATCCGGCCCGTGAGCACGCCCGTGACCGGCAGCACGATGAGCGCGATGAGCGTCATGAGCCAGCTGATGCGCAGCATCATGACCAGCACGCCGACGAGCATGGTAACGTTCGTGACGAGCTGCGTGACCGACTGCGCCATGCCGGAGGACATGGTGTCGACGTCGTTGGTGATGCGCGAGAGCACGTCGCCGACGGTGTTGCGCTCGAAGTAGCGCATGGGCATGCGGTGGATCTTGGCGCTGATCTCGCCGCGCAGGCGGTAGGCGAGCTTCTGCGTGATGCCGGCGAGGATCCACGACTGGAAGAAGCTGCACGCCGCGCTGACGAGATAGAGCGCGAGCACGGTCAGCAGGATCTTGCCGATCTTGCCGAAGTCAATGCCGCCGAGGCCCGAGAGCTTGCGCCCGAGGCCGGTGGCCAGCTCCGTCGTGGCCGTCGAGAGGATCTTCGGCCCGACGATGCCGAAGGCCGTGCTCGCCAGCGCGAGCACGAGCACAAGCACAAGCGGCAGCCGGTAGCGGCCGAGGCAGCGGAAGAGCTTCGTGATCGTGCCTTTGAAGTTTTTCGGTTTTTCCGGGATGCGGCCCGGTCCGCGTCTGGGACCCGCCATGGTCAGCCCTCCTCTCCGAGTTCCGCGGCGCTGAGCTGGCTGAGCGCGATCTCGCGGTAGGTCTCGCAACTGCGCAGCAGCGCGCTGTGCGTGCCGCAGCCGACGATGCGCCCGCCGTCGAGCACGAGGATCTGATCCGCGTGCAGGATCGTGCTCAGGCGCTGCGCCACGATGATGACCGTGGCGTCGTGCGTCTGTTTGGCCAGCGCCTGACGCAGCGCGGCATCCGTCTGATAGTCGAGCGCGGAAAAGCTGTCGTCAAACAGGTACACCTGCGGGTGCCTGGCGATGGCGCGCGCGATGGACAGGCGCTGCCGCTGCCCGCCGGACACGTTCGCCCCGCCCTGCGCCACCGGCGTGAGGAAGTGGTGCGGCCGCGACCAGATGAAGTCCTCGGCCTGCGCCGTGGCGGCGGCGCGGATGGCGTCGGCCTCCGAGACGTCGCCGCCAAACTCGAGGTTTGAGAGAATGTCGCCCGTGAAGAGCACGCCCTTTTGCGGCACGTAGCCGAGCATGGCGCGCAGGTCGGTCTGGTGCAGGCGGCGCACGTTCACGCCGCCGATGCTGACCGTGCCGCCGGTCGCATCGTAAAAGCGCGGAATGAGATTCAGCAGCGTCGATTTGCCGCAGCCAGTCGAGCCAACGATGGCCGTGACCTCGCCGGGCCGCGCCGTGAAGCTGATGTCGTGCAGCACGTCGTCCTCCGCGCCGGGATAGCGGAACGACACGTGGTCGAACGTGACGGTCGCGTCCGCAGGCGCGGGCTCGGGGCTGCGCGGGTCGCGCACGCTCGCGCGCGTGCACAGGATCTCGTCCACGCGCGTGGCCGAGACCTCGGCGCGCGGCAGGAGCACCGCCACGATCGTGATCATCATGAAGGCCATGATGATGAGCGAGGCGTAGGTCGAAAAGGCGATCATGTCGCCGATCTGCATATTGCCGGCGTTGATGCTTTTCGCACCGAACCACTCGATCATGACCGTGACGCCGTACATGATGAGCGTCATGACCGGGCCCATGAACGCCATGGTCCGGTTGACGAACAGCTGCGTTTTCATGAGCGCCGCGCTCGCGGTGTCGAAGCGTTCCTCCTCGTGCCGCTCGCGGTGGAACGCGCGGATGACCGGCAGACCGGTCAGCACCTCGCGGCTGACGAGGTTGACGTCGTCCACGCGCTGCTGCATGGTGCGAAACTGCGGCATGGCGATCTTCATGAGCACACCGACGAGCAGCAGCATCGCCGCGACGGCCAGCGCGATGATCCAGCCGAGGCCGGTTTTCGTACGCGCGACCATGATAATGCCGCCGAGGCCGATGATCGGCGCATAGAGCACGACGCGCACGATCAGCACGCACACCGCCTGGATCTGCGTGACGTCGTTCGTGGTGCGCGTGATGAGCGAGGCCGTCGAGAACTTGTCCATCTCGGCGGACGAGAACGACAGCACCTTGCGGAACACCTGCGCGCGCAGGTCGCGCCCGATGGCGGCAGACATCCGCGCGCCGACAAAATTGCAGAGCACGGCCGCCGCAATCATGCCGAGCGTGAGCAGGAGCATTTTCCCGCCGGTGCGCAGCAGGTAGCTGTTGCGGATGTGGTTGACATTCAGGCCCGCGACGGCGTACTCCGTCTTGAGAAACTGCACGGCCGCGCTGTGCAGGACGCTGTCGGTGAGCGTGCCCATGCCGCTGAGCGCTTCCTCGCCGCGCGCGAGGATCTCCTCGTGCGTGATGAGGCCGCCCTGCATCTGCTGGCGCAGGGCGAGCACGGTGTTCGCCCCCTGCTCCGACAGGCGGGCATACATGACCAGCGGCCGGATGAAGATGCCCTCCAGCTCCGGCAGCTTCGTCGTGTCGTTGATCGTCCAGACGCCGTCGGCATCCGTGTAGGCGGCGCTGACCGCGGCGGCGTCGTCATCCGACAAAAACAGGCGCACACCGTCCATGGTCTTGTCCGTGAGCGCGAGGGGCGCGGCATATTCGATGCCGCCGCTCTGGATGCCGGTGTCCACGATGCGGCTCGTGTACGCCGGCAGCGACAGCTCGCAAAACGACTGCGCCACGAGCAGCAGCACGATCAGCGCCACGGCCGGGATGTGCCCGCGCAGGTATTTCAGCACCCGCATGGCGCGCCCTCCTTCTGCTCTTCATAGATCTGCTGGGCGATCTCCCCCGCCCGGTCGCTCAGGCGCAGCAGCTCGCGCGTGTCCGCCTCGCCCATGCGGCGGTAGACCTCCGACAGGCACGCGACTGCCTCGTCGAGCGACGTCTGCACCTCGTGCCGCCCCTGCTCGGTCAGGCGCACGACGACGCGCCGGCGGTCGGCCGTGTCGCGCGCGCGGGTGATCGCGCCCTTGCGCTCGAGATTGTTGAGCATGGCCGCGATGCGCGCCGTGCTCAGGTCGAGCAGCGTGCTCAGCTCGCCGGCCGTACGGCCGTCCGCCCCGGCATTGAGGCAGCCGAGCAGGCGCATCTCGCCCTGCGAAAAGATCTGGCTGAGGTCCTCGCGGCGCGCGTGGTTGAGGATCATCGCGCGCACCTGTTCGCGCGCGATCTGTTCAAAAAAATCCATGATCGGTTCGCTCCGTTTCTCCGGCCGCGGCCGGGTGAAAAATGGATATTTCACTAATACCGTTTCCTTTTACCATTAGATAATACAGATTCCCTGCCCCGATGTCAAGTATCACGCAGGACATTTTGGCGAAAATGTGCAAAAAGCCGCCCCTCTGACGAGGGGCGGTTTTTTATACATATTTCGTTCAGTCCGTGGGCTCGAAGGCGCGGTCGAACAGGTCCGTGACCTCTTTCGACGGGGCCTTGCTGCACAGCGACACGACGACCGCCGCGATCAGGCCGCACAGGAAGCCGGGGATGATCTCATACAGGCCGGTCGGCGTGGACAGGAACGCATACCACAAAGCGTCGACCGCAAAGCCCACGCACACGCCCGCGACCGCGCCGGAATACGTCAGGCGGCGCCAGTAGAGCGAGAGCAGGATGACCGGACCGAATGCAGAGCCGAAGCCCGCCCACGCGCACTCGACGAGCGCCATGATGCCGCCGCAGTTCGGATCGGCCGCGATGAAGTACGCGACGACCGAGATGAGGATGACGATGATGCGGCCCGCCCACTGCATCTCGTGGTCGGTGGCGTCCTTGCGGATGACCGGCTTATAGATATCGGAGGCGAAGGCGCTGCTGCTCGCCAGCAGCTGGGAGTCGGCCGTGCTCATGGCCGCGGCAAGAATGGCCGAGAGAAGCACGCCGGAGATGAACGCCGGGAACAGGCGGCGCACCATGTGCACGAACACGAGGTTTTCATTGTCGATCTCGCCGAGGAACTGGCGGCCGATCACGCCGACGACGGCGGACATAGCCAGGATGACCAGGATCCAGCTGCAGCCGATGATCTGGCTCTTGCGCATCTCATGCTCGGACTTGATGGACAGATAGCGCACAAGGATGTGCGGCATGCCGAAGTAGCCCAGGCCCCAGCCAAGACCGGAAATGATATCCGACATGCTCTTCCAGTTGAAGCCGCCGCCGGAGAGCACATTATAGTAGTTTTCCGGAACGGCCATGACCGGTGCGACAAAGTCTGCACCCTTCATGACGAACAGCGCGAGGATCGGCGTGAGCATGAGCGCGGCAAGCATGAGCATGCCCTGGAAGAAGTCCGTCCAGCACACGGCGTTGAAGCCGCCGAGAAACACGTACACGAGGATGATGGCCGTGGCGATGATCATGGCCGTCTTGGCGCTCATGCCCGTGACGGTGTTGAACAGCGTGCCGCAGGCCGAAATGCTCGAGGCGCTGTAAATGCAGTAGACCACGACGAACACGATGGCCGAGATGATCTGCAGGCCCTTGTTCTTGGACAGGAAGCGGTTGGTGAGAAACTGCGGGATGGTGATCGAATCGTTCGCGCGGATGGAGTACCGGCGCAGACGCGGCGCGACGAAGATCCACGCGCAGACCGTGCCGATGAGCAGGCCGACGGAGATCCACACCTTGCCGATGCCGTACAGATAGATCGAGCCGGGCAGGCCCATGAGCACCCACGCACTCATATCCGACGCGCCGGCAGACAGCGCCGCGACCCAGCCGCCCATGCTGCGGCCGCCGAGGAAGTACTCCTTCTCGCCCTCCTGATGGCGGTCACGGAAGAAGAAATACACGCCGACGCCGATGACCAGCGCGAAATACAGTAATATGGCGATCCATTCACCGCTCGAAGCAGTGCCCATGATGTTTTGCCCCTTTCATTAGGAAACCTTATATAATTTCCGTAAAAACAATATGTGTGTATGATACGCCACTTTCCCCGCCGTGTCAACAATTTCTTCATACTTTTCGGGAAAAAAGCGGCGTTTCCACTGCAATATCAGGGAAAATTTCTGCGCTTGACTTTTTGGAAACCGCGCGTATAATATAAGATAATCTTATTTTAAGCGATAAAGTTCGGACAAGGAGCGGGTACGTGTGACACTGCGGCAATATGAGGCGTTTTTAAAAACGGTGGAGTGCGCGAGCGTGTCGGCCGCGGCGCAGGCGCTGGGCGTGTCCCAGTCGGCGCTGACGCAGCTGCTGGCGGGGCTCGAGCGCGACTGCGGCTTTCCCCTGCTGGTGCGCAACCGCGGCGGCGTGCACCTGACCCCAGCGGGCAAGGCGCTGCTGCCGGCCGTGGAGCAGGTCTGCGCAGCGGACGCGCACCTGCAGCACCGCATTCAGGAGGTGCGTGAGCGCACCGGCGGCACGATCCGCATCGCAACGTTCAAGAGCGTCGCGGTCAACTGGCTGCCGCCGATGATCAAGGAATTTCAGGCGCAGCACCCGGAGGCGCGCTTTCGCCTGTTCGACGGGGCGTATGCCGAGGTCGACGCCTATGTGCGCAGCGGCACGGTGGACATGGGCTTCGTGTCGCTGCCGAGCGAGCTGCCGGGCGAGATCGTGCCCGTGTGCAGTGACCGGCTGCTGGCCGTGCTGCCGGCGGGACATCCGCTCGCAGCGCAGGATGCCGTGCCGATCGCGGCCTTCGGCACGGAGCCGGTCGTAAGCCTTGTCGACAGCACGAACCGCGACGCGCTGCGCGTGCTCGACGCCGCGCACGTGCGCCCCGATATCCGCTTTCAGACGGCGGACGACTATGCCATGATCTCCATGGTCGAGAGCGGGCTGGGCATCTGCATCGCGCACGAGCTCGTGCTGCGCTCGGATAACCACAACGTCGTCGTGCGCCCGCTCGACCCACCGGCGCAGCGCACGATCGCTATGGCCATCCACCCGGAATCGGAGGATAAGCCGCTCGTGCGCACCTTCGCCGCCTTCGTGCGCACCTGGGCGCAGGCCAACCCGTGACGGGAAACGATCCGGCCCATATAAAAAAACCGGGACGCTCCGATGGGAGCGTCCCGGTTTTTGTTTCTGGTGCTTATGCGTTCCAGGTCTTCGTCTGCTCACGCAGCCAGTCGGCCCACGGCTCGATGCCCTCGCCCTTGAGCGCGGAGATCGGGAACACCTGAATGTTCGGGTTGAGCTTCTTGACGCGCTCGATGCACTTGTCGAGGTCGAAGTTGAAGTACGGCGCAACGTCGATCTTGTTGACGAGCAGCACGTCGCAGATCGAGAACATGAGCGGGTACTTCAGCGGCTTGTCGTCGCCCTCCGGCACGGAGAGGATCATGGCGTTTTTCACGGCGCCGGTGTCAAACTCCGCCGGGCAGACGAGGTTGCCGACGTTCTCGAGGATGGCGAGGTCGATGTTCTCGGTGCCGAGGCCCTCGAGGCCCTGGCGCGTCATGCCCGCGTCGAGGTGGCACATGCCGCCGGTGTGCAGCTGGATAACCTTCGCACCGCTGGTGGAGATGGTCGCGGCGTCGACGTCGGAGTCGATATCGGCCTCCATGACGCCGATGCGCAGATCGTCCTTCAGGGCGTTGATGGTCGCCATGAGGGTCGTGGTCTTGCCGCTGCCGGGCGAGGACATGAGGTTGAGCAGGAAGGTGTGATTGCGCTTGAGTTCTTCGCGCAGCAGATCTGCCTGCCGGTCGTTGTTTTCAAAAACGCTCTTTTTGATTTCGAGCACGCGGAATGCATCCATGATATTACCTCCAGAATGTTCACGGGGTTTTGTATGCCAAAATTATAGCAGTCTCGCCCCGGTTTTGCAACCTTTTTGCGCGGGGATTGCCAATGTTGGACAGTTCGGGTATAATGGTTTAATATCGTGCGAAACCCAAGGAGGCGATGGTATGCCCCACCATTCCGGTGCCGAGCTGCCGGGCGCGCAGGCGCTGCGGCAGATGGCCGCGCAGAGCGACAGCCGCGGCCTGTTTTCCGACCGCGCGCCCGACCCGGCCTATGCCGGCCTGTTTTTGAACCGCGAGCTGAGCTGGCTGCAATTCAACCGCCGCGTGCTGGCCGAGGCGGCCGACGAGACGCTGCCGGGCTATGAGCGGCTGAAGTTTCTGTCCATCTACTGCTCGAATCTCGATGAATTTTATATGGTGCGCGTCGGCGGGCTGCTCGACCGGGCGCTGCTGCAGCCGTGGCACACGGAGACCATCACGGGCCTGACGCCGCGCGAGCAGCTGCGCGCGATCTATGACGAGACGGCGCGGCAGCAAAAAGATTTTGAAGCGCTCTGGCGCAAAGTGACGGCGGCGCTGGCAAAGCAGCACGTGGAGATCCTGGACTTTGACCGGCTCGACGAGGCGGACGAGGTGCTGCTGCGGCGGCGGTTCGACGCGCTGCGCCCGCTGCTGAGCCCGCAGGTGCTCGACGCCGAGCACCCGCTGCCGTTTCTGCGCAACCGCGAGCAGTATGTGCTCGTGCGCTTTGCGGGCAAGCGCGGCGGCGCGGGGCTCGTGCCGACGACGCAGCTGCCGAAGTTTTTTAAGCTCACGGTCGACGGCGTGCAGAAGCTCGCGCTCACGGCGCCGCTGGTGGCGCACTTTGCGCCCCTGCTCTTCGGCGAGCGGCGCGTGCGCGAGACGGCCATCGTGCGCGTGACGCGCAGCGCCGACATTTCCGTGCGTGACATCATGGACGGGTGCGACGCGGATCTGCGCGCCGTGATGGAGCGGCTGCTGCGGCGCCGCCGCCGGCTCGAGCCGGTGCGCGCGCAGGTGCAGGGCCGCGTCTCGGACGAGATGCGCGCGCTCGCGCGCGAGCTGCTCGGGCTGCCGAAGCGGCAGCTGTTCGTGACGAGCGCGCCGGCGGATCTGTCGTTCGTGCTCACGATGCCGGGGGAGTTTGACCTCGCGGGGCTGACGTGTCCCGAGATCCCGCCGGCCAAAAACGTGGCGCTGCAAAAGGGTGACTACTTTGCCTATCTCGCGCAGCACGACCTGCTGCTCGCGCTGCCGTACCAGAGCATCAACCCATTCGTCGACCTGCTGTACGAGGCGGCGGACGACCCGGACGTCGTGTCGATCAAGATCACGCTCTACCGGCTCGCCGGCAGCAGCCGTATCGCGGCGGCGCTGGCCTACGCGGCCGAGCACGGCAAGCAGGTGCAGTGCCTGCTCGAGCTGCGCGCCCGCTTTGACGAGCAGAGCAACATCGACTACTCGCGCATGCTCGAGGACGCGGGGTGCGGCATCCTCTACGGCCTGACGAAATACAAGGTGCACACGAAGCTGTGCCTCATCACGCGGCGGTGTCCCGGCGGCATCTGCTACTACACGCAGGTCGGCACCGGCAACTACAACGAAAAGACCGCCGAACAGTACACCGACCTCATGCTGCTGACGAGCGACCCGGCCATCGGGCGCGACGCGGCGAAAACGTTCGACCGGCTCGCGCGCGGCGAGACCGTCGGCGAGACGGAGGCGCTCTGGCTCGCGCCGGAGGGCTACAAGCCGCAGCTGATGGCGCACATCGAGGCGCAGACGCGCCTCGGCCCGGAGGGATACATCGGCATCAAGGTCAACTCCATGAACGACGCGGACGTTATGGCGCGGCTCGTGCGCGCGAGCGAGGCGGGCACGGAGGTGGAGCTGTTCGTGCGCGGCATCTGCTGCCTGCGGCCGGGCGTGCCCGGGCGGACGGAACACATCTCGGTGCGCAGCATCATCGGGCGGTATCTGGAGCACGAGCGTATTTTCGTCTTTGGCCGCGGGGAGGCGCAGGAGGTGTTCATCGGCTCGGGCGACCTGCTCGAGCGCAACACCATGCGCCGGATCGAGGCTTTTACCGCCGTGACCGACCCCAACGCGCGCGCGGAGGTGCTCGAGGTGCTCAGCGCCATGCGGCGCGACAACCGGCAGGCGTGGATCATGCAGCCGGACGGCAGCTACATCCGTCCCGAGGGCGCGGGCGAGCCGTTTGTCAGTCAGGCGTATCTGCACACGTACTTTGCCGGGCGCACCGTCGAAAAGCCCGCGCCCCCTGCCCCGCCCCAGCCACGAAAAAAGCTGCCGTGGTGGCGGCGGCTGTGGATCTGGCTGAAAAATAATTGACGAAATTCGGAATTTTGGACTTGACAAGCGCGCAAAAGCGCGTATAATGTGCCTTACAATTTCACAGCCTTATCAAGAGTGGCGGAGGGACCGGCCCTGTGAAGCCCGACAACCTGCAGAGACCTGCAAGGTGCCAAATCCGGCGGTGCAAATCGAGAGATGAGGATCTTCGCCTTTTCCAAGCGCTCCGTCGGCTGTCGGGGCGCTTGTTTCTTTGCCCGGCACAACAGAAAGCGAGGAATAGCAATGGCTCATCATCTCTTTACATCCGAATCCGTGACGGAAGGACATCCCGACAAGATCTGCGACCAGATCTCCGACGCGATCCTCGACGCCATTCTGGCGCAGGACCCGAACGGCCGCGTCGCCTGCGAATGCACGGTCACGACCGGCGTCGTGAACGTCATGGGCGAGATCACGACCGACTGCTACGTCGACATCCCGAAGGTCGTGCGCCAGACCGTGCGCGAGATCGGCTACGACCGCGCAAAATACGGCTTTGACTGTGAGACCTGCGCCGTCATCACGAACATCGACGAGCAGAGCGCGGACATCGCCCTCGGCGTCGACCAGTCGCTCGAGAGCAAGGAGACCGGCGACAGCGCGCTCGACAACGGCGCGGGCGATCAGGGCATGATGTTCGGCTTCGCCTGCGACGAGACGCCGGAGCTCATGCCGCTGCCCATTTCGCTGGCCCACAAGCTGGCCAAGCGCCTGACCGCCGTGCGCAAGCAGGGTCTGGTCGACTATCTGCGGCCCGACGGCAAGACGCAGGTCACGGTCGAGTACGACGAGCAGAACCGCCCCGTGCGCGTGCACACCGTCGTGCTCAGCACGCAGCACGCCCCGGAGGTGGACATGGCCCAGCTGCGCAAGGACATGATCGAGCTCGTCATCCGCCCGACCATCCCGGCCGGGCTGCTCGATGACGACACCCGCTACCTCATCAACCCCACCGGCCGCTTCGTCGTCGGCGGCCCGCAGGCGGACTCCGGCCTGACCGGCCGCAAGATCATCGTCGATACTTACGGCGGCAGCGCCCCGCACGGCGGCGGCGCGTTCTCCGGCAAAGACCCGACGAAGGTCGACCGCAGCGCCGCCTACGCCGCGCGCTACGTGGCCAAGAACATCGTGGCGGCCGGGCTTGCCCGCCGCTGCCTCGTGCAGCTGGCGTATGCCATCGGCGTGGCAGAGCCCGTGAGCGTGCTCGTCGACACGCAGGGCACGGGCACTGTGCCGGATGCACAGATCGCCGCTGCCGTGCAGCAGGTGTTCGACCTGCGGCCGACGGCCATCATCCGCGACCTCGACCTGCGCCGCCCGATCTACCGCCAGCTCGCCGCCTACGGCCACATGGGCCGCGAGGAGCTCGGCGTCCGCTGGGAGGACACCGACCGCACCGACGCCCTGCGCGCCGCCGTCGCCAAGACGAACGTGTGATTCAAACCGCATGAAAAACCTCCGCAGCTTCGGCTGCGGAGGTTTTTTCATATTCATTCGTGAACCGGCGAGGCGGTTCTCTATGGAGCATATGCTCAATAGTACGAGTGCCCCCAGGTGGCGTTTTCGTAATTTGCGAGGAAGTCGGCGTTCGCGCGCTCGGTCGGCGAGAGCGAATTGTTATCGAACGACGCGCCGGGCACCGTGCCGTGATACCAGCTCTGGGCCTCGAAATAGGCCGCGATCTGCGGCGTCTGGAAGATGCGGCCGTGGCGCGCAAAAATCTCGTTGCGGGCAAGGCAGCACTGCTCCCAGGTGAGGTTCGCCACGTCCGCCTGCGTGAGCCGGCGCGCGGCGCTGTCCGGCAGGATGTAGCTGCCGGCGGAAGGCGTCGGCGTGGGGCTCGGCGTCGGGGTCGGGGTGGGCGTCGGCGTCGGCGCAGCGGACGGCTCTACCGTCGCCGTCACGGCCGGGGTCGCGGCCACGACCGGGTCTTTCGGCTTGGGCTTGACGTTGAGCGCAATGAGCAGCACGATCAGTGCCACGCCGAGCGCGGCAAAGATGGCGATGAGCAGCGCCTTGCTGCGCGGCGCGTCCCGGTCCTCCGGCTCGGGCTCATACGGCGCATCGTCCTCCCAGCCGGGCACGGGCGGGTCGTCTGCCCAGGGATCGTCCTGCGGCTCGGCTTCATCGTCCCAGTTGCCGGCGGGGGCGCTGTCCTGCCAGCCGGAAGGGAAATGCTCCCCGTTTCCATCATCCGGCGGCGCAGATGCATCCTGCTGATCCTCCGGCGGGAGGATTTCATTCTGTAAATCATCTTCCGGCGGCGTCTGCTCGCCCCCGCAGTAGGGGCACCAGCGCGCATCATCCGGGATATCTCGTCCACAGTAGGGACACTGCATTGGCTTCACCTGCCCTTTCACACACACAAATCGTTTTCCTCAATGTACCATATTCCCGGCCATACCACAAGATAAAAAAATGTCCCCCGGTGGTTCGCCGGGGGACAAAGAAAAGCCTGTTAACCCGCGATGCGCTTGGCGCCCACGTAATTCTTCAGGTAGTAGCTCGAGCTCAGGTCGCTGATGACGACGCAGCCTGCGCCGGAGCTGCTGTGGATGAACTGGCCGTTGCCGATATAGATACCGACGTGGCCGATGCTGGAGCTGTTGCTCGCAAAGAACACCAGGTCGCCGAGCTGGAGGTTGGCCTTCTCGACATAGGTGCCGTTGTTATTGTAGATGCTGCTGGCCACACGGCTCATGGAATAGCCGCAGAGCTTGTACACGTAGTTGACAAAGCCGGAGCAGTCAAAGCCCGAGGGGCTCATGCCGCCGTAGACATACGGCGCGCCCATGTACTGCTTGGCCGTGGCGACGATGGTCTCACCGATGGAGCCGCTGGGCTTGCTGCCGCCGTCCGACTTCGTGGTGGTGACGTAGGCGCTGTTGACATAGCCCTTGACGCCGTTGATGGTGACAGCCGTCCAGTTGCCGCTCGTGCCGGTGATCGTCAGCGGCGTGCCGTTGTTATACGTGCCGAGGATGGAATAATTCGTGCCGGCACCGGAACGCAGACGCACGTCGTTGCCCTTGATATAGCCGGTCTGGCTCGTAGAGCCGCCGCCGTTATCAGGCTTGGTCGTGGTCATGTAGTCCTTGCTGACATAACCGTCCCTGCCGCTGTAGCTGACTTTGTACCAGTTGCCGCTCTCGCCGGTGATGGTCATCTTCGTGCCGGTGTTATACACGCCGAGGATGGAGCTGGTCGTGCTCGCACCCGAGCGCATACGCACGCCGGTGCCCTTGATGTAGCCGGCCTTGCTGTCGGCCCCGCCGCCGGAGACATAGTCCGAGCGGATGTAGCCGCTCACGCCGCCGATGGTGACCTTCGTCCAGCCGTTTTCCGTGCCGGTGATGGTCAGGGGCGTGCCGTTCTGGTAGGTACCGAGGATGGAGTAGTTCGTGCTCGGGCCGGAGCGCATGCGCACATCGCTGCCCTTGACCGAACCGTTGGAGCTGCCCGTGCTGCTGCCGCCGTTCGTCACGCCAGAGAGCGAGACATAGTCCGAGTGGACATAACCGGTGGTGCCGTTGTAGCTGACCTTGTACCAGGCGCCGTTGACGCCGGTGATCGTCATGGTCGTGCCGGAGTTGTAGGTGCCGAGGATGGAGCTGCTCGTGCTCGCACCCGAGCGCATACGCACGTAGCTGCCGTTGATCGTGCCGGTACCGAAGCTGGCATCCATTTCATTGGCGCGTTTGAGGTAATCGGAAGATATGTAGCCGACGGTGCCGTTGTAGACCACCGTGGCCCAGCCGCCGCTCGAGCGCGTGGACACCACGACGTGGGTGCCTGCCGGGAGCGTGGAGATAATGCCGTAATTCGTTCCGGCGCCCGTTCGGAAGTTGACGGCCGTCGTCGTCGTCGCACCGCCGGCGCTCGCCGCGGAAGCCGAAACGGCCAGCGTGAGCGCGAAGAGCGCGGAAACAACGGCTGTTTTCAGAAATCGTTTCGCCATAGAATCATCCTTTGCTTAGTTATTCGCAAGCGCGCGGTCCAGCCACACAGCCGCCACATCCATGGCGTTGTACAGGCCGTCCTTTTCTGTCTTTTTGACCACACGGTCGCGGGATTTCAGATCCGGGTCGGTGAGCTGAAGCTGCACGGAGACCCGCGTCGCCACGTCGAGGTCCTTGATCTTTTTCGTGTCGAGGATCTGCATCATAATGATGTACTTGTCAGCCATGCTGCCGTAATAGAGCAGGTTGTCTTTCCGGCGCAGCGGATGGCCTTTGTAGCACAGTTCGGTCGATTTTGCTGCCAATGAGATACACCTCCGATACCACTGTTTTCGAATTGTAACACATTTCAATCTTTTTGTCAACACCGCATGCCCCGCGCTGTCGTTTCGGCGCGGGGACACGCGATGGGGCAGACATTTGCGCGGCTCAGCCGGCGTCGTCGGCATCGCCGCCGGTGTCCTGCGACTGGCCGGAGAAATTGCCGAAGATGCCGGTCGGCGAGCCGATGGTCGGCGTCGGGAAGCTCTTGGTCGGCAGATCCTTGTGGATCGGCTCCATGACGAGCTTCCAGATCTGGGCGGCGGGGTTGCCGGAGAAGTTCATATACTCGGGCATATCGTAGCCGGTCCAGACGGCGGCCACATAGTACGGCGTGAAGCCGACGAACCAGCGGTCGCAGTTGTTCGTGGTCGTACCGGTCTTGCCGCCGACGGGCATGCCGCTCAGGCGGGCCTCGGCGCCGGTGCCGCTGTTGACGGCGTTGCAGAGCATATCGGCCATGTTCCACGCGGTGTTGGCCTTGAAGGCCACGATCGTGCGCGCGGGATTTTCGAGCACGACCTCGCCGCTGGAGTCCTTGACGTAGGAATACGTGCGGCCGTAGGTGAACACGCCGTCGTTGACGAAGGCGGAGTACGCCTGCGTCATCTCGCGGACGGTGATGCCGTTCGTGAGCTGGCCGAGGGCGAGCGGCGCGTAGTCGCAGTCGGACTCGGCAAGGCTCGTGACGCCGAGCTTGTCCTTCAAAAATTCATACGACGCGCGCGGGGTGAGCTTGTCGAGGATCTGCGCCGAGACGGTGTTGAGCGAGCGCTGCAGCGCCTCGCGGATGGTGATGACGCCGTAGTTGCCGCCGCCGGAGTTTTTCGGATACCAGCTCGTGCCGGAGAGCTTGATGTCCGGCGAATCGTTGACCTGCGTGTACTGCGTGATGAGGCCGAGCTCCATGGCCGGGCCGTAGGTCGCGATCGGCTTGATGGACGATCCGGGCGGGCGCTTGGACTGCGTGGCCCGGTTCGTGCCGAAGTTGATGGTCTTTTTGCCCGTGCCGCCGGACATGCCCTTGATCTCGCCGGTGTAGGGGTCCATGATGACGATGGCGGACTCGAACTGCTGGCCGGAGGCCGACGGGCGCTGCGGCATCTTGTCGAGGTCGGTATAGACGTCGTCGATCGCCTGCTGGATGCTGGGATCGTAGCAGGAATAGACCTGATAGCCGCCGGAATAGAGCAGCGTGCGCGCCGTGTCGCGGCTGACGCCCTTCTGCTCGACGAGGTCGTTGAGCACGTCGTTGATGACGGCCTCGGCGTAGTAGCTGTAGATGGTCTGGGTGGCATCGTCGGACTCGCTGCGCACGAACACGAGCTCCTGCGCCACGGCCTCATCGTACTGCTCCTTGTTGATGTAGCCCTGTTCGTACATCTGCTTGAGGATGGTCTCCTGCCGGGTCTTATTGTTCTCGCGGCTGATGAAGGGGTCGTATTTTGAGGGGTTATTCGTGATGCCGATGATGCTCGCGCACTCGGCGAGCGTGAGATCCTTCGGTTCTTTGCCGAAGTAGGTCTCGGCGGCGGTATAGACGCCGTTGCACCCCTCGCCGAAGTAGACGATGTTCAGGTACCACTCCATGATCTCTTCCTTATCATAGGACTTCTCAAATTCGAGCGCCTGGAAGATCTCGAGCAGCTTGCGCTGCACGGTGATATCGTCCTGCTTGGTGAGGTTTTTGATCAGCTGCTGCGTGATGGTCGAGCCGCCGAAGTCGTTTTTCATCGACAGGAACATGTTGATGAACGCGCCGGTCGTGCGGTACCAGTCCACGCCCTTGTGCTTGTAAAAGCGCTTGTCCTCGATGGCGACGGCCGCGTGCTCCATGTCCTTGGGGATGTCGGCATAGTCGATCCAGACGCGGTTTTCCGTGCTCGAGAGGTTCGTGAGGTTCTGCCAGTTGCCGTCGGAATCCTCATACAAAATCGAGCTTGAGAGCGAGACCGTGAAGTCCGAGAGCTGCACGTCGAGATCCGTGGACAGGCAGTTTTTCACATAGTACGCGAAGATGCACAAAAACAGCAGCCCCGTGACGAGCACGATCAGCAGGATCGTGCCGAGCACGCGCAGCACAGCGCCCGCGACGCTCACGGTCGCATCCGCGGCCTGGGCCGCGCGCGGGGCGGATGATGATGGTTTCGGTCGTTTTGCCATAGGCAGTGACGCACCTCCCTGATAATACACATTATCGGGTCAAAAACCCGGTCGATATTCAGCGCATAAAAACGGTTAAATGATATTATAGCACACTCTGTCAACCGGGGATAGTCTTTCGCGCGTTTTTGTCCGGCGGGTATGAAATGCGCGCGCGTTGGACAAACTTTCCGGTGAAAGGAGCGAGGCATATGAAACGAACGCTGGCACTGACGGTCGTGACGGCGCTGTGCGCCGTGTCGCCGTTCGTCGCGGGGGCGGCGATGTCCTCCCTGCAGCAGCCGGGCGCGGACGCGCCGTCCACGTCGTACGACGGCGCGCAGGCGGAATATATCCTGCGGGATTACGAGGGCTATGTGAGCGTGTTCGCCTCCGACGCCGACCGCAGGCCGCTGCAGGTGACCGGCATCGAGGTCGCCGGACTGCGCCGCGCCGACCAGGAGCTGCTGCGCGGCGGCATCACCGTCGGCAGTCAGGAGCAGCTTTTGCTGCTGCTGGAGGATCTGGGGTCGTAAAAGGACTTGATTTTACACGCCAGATGGGGTACACTGAAACCAGAAAACGATCACAACTGGAGGACACCCCGATGAGTGAAGCATTCGGCAGCGATTATCTGACGATCGAGGACGAGGACGGCAACGAGTTTGAGCTGGAAGTGCTCAACGAGTTTGAGCTCGACGGTCAGGACTATCTCGCGGCGCTCCCCGCCGATATGGACGAGGACGACCCCGATTTCGGCATCATCCTGCTCAAGATCATGGAGGAAAACGGCGAGGAGCTCTTCGGCTCCATCGACGATGACGACGAGCTGGACAAGGTGTACAATTACTATATGAAAGAGATCTTCGCCGACGAGGACGAAGGATCTGACGGCGGCGCGGAGGAATAAGTTCCCGCGCGGCGCATAGCATGGGAATAAGTCCTGCTGTGTGCGTGGAGCACGACTGAGTGCTCAGAGCTCATTTAAACCCACATCTCTTATAAGGGATGCCAGAACTTCCGCTGCGGATTGCAGGCCTCCCGGCCGGCTGAAAGATGCCGGTTGGACGTTGGAAGCAGAGAAACAGCAGAGAGGCGACCCACCTGCCTTCTTGTGCAGGTTGTAACTGGGCTCACACGGCATTGGCGGGCTGGCCGGCAGCGAAAGCTGCCGGCTTTTTTCTTGTCGGAGACAAGAAAAAAGCCAGATTGCATCCGTCGCGGCGTGGCCACTGAAAAAGCCGCGCCGCATTGACAAGCCCCCGCCGCCGGGGCTATGATAAGCCTCAGCGGCACGCGCAGTGTGCCGAATCCTGTCCAAACGAAAGGTGATCCGCCATGCTCCGCTTTCAGAACGATTACTCCGAGGGTGCGCACCCGAACGTGCTGCGCGCCCTGTGCGACACCAACCTCTGCTCCACGCCGGGCTACGGGCTCGACGACGACTGCCGCCGCGCGGCCGACGCCATCCGCGCCTGCTTCGCCTGCCCGGACGCCGACGTGCACTTCCTCGTCGGCGGCACGCAGACGAACCAGCTCGCCGCGGCCGCCTTCCTGCGCCCGTGGGAGGCCATGGTCGCGGCCGACACCGGCCACATCAATGTGCACGAGACCGGCGCGATCGAGGCCACCGGCCACAAGGTGATCGCCGTGCCCGGCGCGGACGGCAAGCTCACCCCCGCCGCCATCGCCGACGCCGCCGCGCAGCACTGCGCTGCGCCGGGCGTGTATGACGAGCACATGGTGCTGCCGCGCATGGTGTACGTGTCCGACGCGACGGAACTCGGCACTGTCTATACCATGGCGGAGCTGACCGCCCTGCGCGCGGCGTGCGACGCGCACGGGATGTACCTGTATCTCGACGGCGCGCGGCTGGCGCAGGCGCTCACGGCCGCGGGCAGCGACCTGCAGCCGGAGGATCTGCCGCGGCTGTGCGATGCGTTTTACATCGGCGGCACGAAAAACGGCCTGCTCTTCGGTGAGGCAATGGTCATCGTCAACGACGCGCTCAAGCCGGGCTTCCGCCGCGCGATGAAGCGCAACGGCGCCATGCTCGCCAAGGGCCGCCTGCTCGGCGTGCAATTCGCCGCCGCGATGGAACACGACCTCTGGCTCGAGCTGGGCCGGCACGCGGACGCGCAGGCGCAGCGCATCGCCGCCGCGCTCTCGGACCGTGGCATCGCAATGTACGTGCCCTCGCCGACGAACCAGATCTTCCCCATCCTGTCAGATGCGCAGATCGCGCGGCTGCAGGAGCAGGTCGCGTTCAACACGACCGCCCGCGTGGACGCGGCGCACCAGACCGTGCGGTTCGTGACCTCGTGGGCCACGACGGACGCGCAGGTCGACGCGCTGCTGGCCGTGCTGGCGCAGGTGCTGGAGTAACACCGAGAACGACACCTCATCCGTCGCGGCGTGACCGCCGCGCCACCTTCTCCTCAAGGAGAAGGCAAAAAACACGCCCGACGCGATCTGCGTCGGGCGTGTTTTATCCACGTTACAGATGCTCCTTTTGCATCTTCGCCCAGCGGCGGGGATACTTCGGCGGTGTGGGCGCCGTCTTGCGGATGACGACGACGCTGTGCGTCACGTCCGTGCCGGGGATGGTGTAGCGCACCGTGCGCTCATACGTGCCGCCGAGCTTGCCGATGGCGCTGCGCGCCTCGTCGAGCTCCTCGGTGCAGTCCGGCCCCTTCATGGCGAGGAACACCCCGCCCGTGCGCACAAACGGCAGGCACAGCTCGCACAGCAGGTACAGCCGCGCGACCGCGCGCGAGACCGCCGCGTCGAACTGCCCGCGCAGCTCCGGCGCCTCCTCGGCGCGCGCGTGCAGGCACGTCACGTCCGTGAGGCCAGTCGCGGCGCAGACGTCGCCGAGAAAGCGCACGCGCTTATCCAGACTGTCGAGCAGCGTGAGCGAAATGTCCGGCTGCGCGATTTTCAGCGGCAGACCGGGAAAGCCCGCGCCGGTGCCGACGTCGATGACCGACTTGCCGGCAAGCGGCTCGACTGTCAGCAGGGCAGCAGAATCGAGAAAGTGCAGCTGCGCCACGTCGGTCTCGCCGTGGATGGCCGTCAGGTTCATGACCTTGCTGCGCTCGTCGAGCAGCGTGTAATATGTCTGAAAACGGGCCAGCACCGCCGCGTCGAGCGGCAGGCCCAGCGCGGCAAAGCCCGCGCGGAGCAGTTTTTCCATGTGCGCCTCCGAATATATCTGTTGCCGCCATCTTATCACATTCTCCCCCGCGCGTCCAGTCCCGGGCGGGCAATGGGGCAAAGCCCACGATCACCGGCAGCCACAAAAAGCCGCCCGCACGGGTCTCCGTGCGGGCGGCTGTGCTGTCTGTGCAGCTATTATGCGTAAAAGACGTGGTCGCCGATCGTGGCCGTGTAGGTCAGGCGGCTGTTGAACCACGAGGCGTTGCAGGCCGAGGGATTGATGAAATACAGGCTCTCGCCCACCGGGGCGTAGCCCTCAAAAGCGAGCTTCGCCGCAAGCTCGGCATCCTCGTCCGGCGTGAGGCTGATGCGCCCGTCGGCCGTGGGCGAAAACTGCGCCACACCGCCGCGCCGGTCGAACACGACCTCCTTGACGCTGTTGGGGAAGCGCTCGTCCGCCACGCGGTTGAGCACGACGTTGCCGACCGCGATCTGCCCGTCCATGGGCTGGTTGCCGGCCTCGGCATTGATGATGTGGCTGAGCCAATAGACATCACGCGCGCCGTAATAGCTCTCGCCGCTCTCGAGCAGCGCCTGCTCGGAGGCATCGACGCGCAGACTGGTATGGTCCTCGCTGAGCACGGCCGTTACGCCGAAGATCTTCTCCAGATCCGCCAGCGGCAGCACCACTTCCCCGTCGAGGGCATACACGCCGTCGGGCGCGTAGAAGCAGCGGCCGTTGGCCGTGTAGTACGTCTCGCCGTAGGTCGCCGCGATGTCCGCGCCGTCGACCGTGACGGTCTCGGTGTCGCCGTCCGTGACCGTGTCGCTCTCGAGGCCGAGCATCTCGGCGAACGCATCCGCCGGGAGCCAGACCGCATCGTCGAGCACGTAGCAGTAGCCGCCGAAGCGGTCGTCCACATACACGGGCGTGTAGTCGCAGGTGACGGTCTCGGTGTAGTCGCCGGCGTCCATGCCGACGGCGACCGTGCGCACGACCGGCGAGGTCGCCTGCGCGGCTGCCTGCACCGCGAGCTTCTCGTCGCGCTCGGGCGCGGCCAGGGACACATCCCCGCTCACGACCGTCTTTGCCGCCGGCGCGCTGCCGTCCGGCCCAGCGGCCAGCGCCGAGCTTTCACCGGCGAGCCAGAAAAATCCGCACAATAAGCCGCAAAGCAGGCAGACGATGCACATCAGCGACAGGCCCGACTTCACGGACAGGCCCGCTTTTTTCGTTCGATTCATGACGTGCAGCCTCCTTTGCTGATTCATCACAGGGCGCAAACATTTCAATCCACGCGCCCCGTTATGGATAATTATATTCATTTTTCAAACCGCACGCAATCGGCAAATTGCACAAAGCATCTTTTTAAGTTCTGAATAATATCCACAAAAAAATGCGTAAACAACAAAATATAGTGTTATATGACACAATTATACGCAAGAAATTGTGTTGTTTACTTTGACTAAAACCGTCAATTCGACGCAAAGTGACCAAAATAAAAAGATGCAAGTTCGCAAAAAATTCTTGCAAACTTGCATTATGTCAACTATTTTTATTATTTGAAAGAATTATGTTAATCTTTTTCCCGCCTCACAGCGCCTGACGCAGCGCCTTGGCAAGCTGATCCGGGCAGGAGGTCAGCTTGCTGCCGCAGCGCACGCCCTCCAAGCGCTCGATGGCCTGCTGCACCGGCATCCCCACCAGGAGCCGCGAAATGCCCTGCAGGTTGCCGCTGCACCCCCCTTGCACCTCAACTTTGCGGATAATTCCGTTCTCCACCTCCACCCGCATCAGGCGGGAGCAAACACCCTTCGGCCGGTATGTGATCGTCATGACGACGCCTCCTTTGAAATATTCCGGTGCTCAGTATAGCAGATACGGTGACATAATTCCACCCCCGAAACCATATATATTGTGGAGAATGCAATCGGAGGTGAGCAGATATGACGCTGCGGCAAAAACTGGCCTGCGTGGGGCTGACCGTGTTCGGCCTGCAGATCGCATCGGCTGCGGCGGGCGGCGCGCCGCTCGCGGACAGGCTGCGGCTCTGGCTCGACCCGGAGCAGCTGCTGCTGGCATCGGTGCGCATGGAGCTGGGTGCGCCGCCGGTGGACGCATCCCCCACACCGGAGGCGGCAGCGGCGCTCAGCGCGGCCACGCCCGCGCCGGCCGCGACACCCGCCCCCACCGCGGACGCCGACGCCGACGAGGACGCGCCCACCACGACGGCCGACGGGCTGCCGATCGTGGCGACGAGCATCGCGGGCGGGCTGAGCATCAAAAACGAGACGGACATCGCGGTCGATGCGGCCGCGCTGCTGCAGCAGGGCCCGGCCGTCGTGCTGCCGGCGGGCGAACCGCAGATCCTCATCATGCACACGCACGCGAGCGAAGCCTTCACCCCCGCGGGGCGCGACCTCTATCCCGCGAGCGACACGTGCCGCACGGAGGACACCAATTATAATATTGTGCACGTGGGCGACGTGCTGGCCAACACGCTCGCGTCCGCCGGGCTGCAGGTGCTGCACGACCGGACGATCTACGACTACCCGAGCTACACGGGTTCGTACAACCGCTCGGGCGCGGCCGTGCAGGAGTACCTGAACCAGTACCCGAGCCTGCGCATCGTCATCGACCTGCACCGCGACGCGCTGTGCTCGGACAGCGTGGTCTATAAGACCGTGGCCGAGCTGCCCGATGCCGCGTGCTCGCAGGTGATGCTGCTCGTGGGCACGAACGCCTCGGGGCTCTACCACCCGTACTGGGAGGAGAACCTGCGCCTGGCGGTGTATCTGCAGGATGCGGTAAATGCGGCGCACCCGACGCTGATGCGGCCGATCACGCTCGTCAACGAGCGCTACAACCAGCACCTCACGCGCGGGTCGCTCATCATCGAGGTCGGCAGCAGCGGCAACACGCTGCAGGAGGCCATACGCGCCGTGCGCCTGTTCGGCGAGAGCGCCGGCCCGGCGCTCGCCCGGCTCGTGCAGTGACCGGGCCCGACACGGTGCGACACATTATAATAGGTATAAAACCACCCCCGGCGGGCGAGAATCTCCGCAGACGGAGCTTCCGGCCAAAGGGGGTGTTTTCATGCAGGTCCGCAATTACATGACCGGCGCTGCCGCCGTGACGCATCCGGACGAGCCGGTCGTCGCCGCCGCGCGGCTGATGCGCATGCGCGGCATCGGCGCGCTGCCCGTGTGCGAGGACGACGGCACGCTCGCCGGGATGCTCACCGACCGCGACATCGTGGTGCGCTGTGTCTCGTCCGGGGACGACCCGGGCGCCGTGACCGTGCGCAGCATCATGTCGCGCGACCCCGTGACGGTCGAAGCCGGCGCGGATATCCGCCGCGCGATGGAGACCATGCGCGCGGCGCAGGTGCGCCGTCTGCCCGTGACCGAGGGCGGCAAGCTCGCGGGCATCCTCTCGATCGACGACATCGCCCGCTCGGGCAGGTGGGACATGGAGTGCGCGCAGGCGCTGTGCGGCATCACGGCCAACATCTGCAGGCGGTGAGGTGCGCGGCGCACCGCGTGTCCGACGCGCACCCTAAACCTTCTCCTTGTGGCCTCGGTCGGGGCGTGCAAAGCCTTCTCCTTGAGGAGAAGGTGCTGAGCGCAGCGAAGCGGATGCGGTGGAAAGGTCATGGTTTCTTCAGCGCCGCCGGTCGTGCACCGCATATCCCACGACATCTCATCCGTCGCGGCGTGGCCGCCGTGGCACCGGTCATGTGCTCTCCCTGCGCATATGCGCAAATCTTTCTCCTCCCTTCCGGCCGCGCGGTGACCGCGCGGCCGATCATTTTGCGCACAAATGCCAAAACCGGGCGCAGGAAATGCAGCAGAATGCACAATCTTGAGAATCATTCGCAAAAAGGGCTTTACAAATGCGGTTTCCTGTGGTATCTTCATATCAGTAATAATTCTTGTTACTGATATGCAAGGAGGTGCTTCGATGCCCGCACGCAAAAACAGCAAAAAGCGGCAGGTCATCCTCGAAGCCCTCGCAGCGACGACCGCCCACCCCACCGCGCAGGAGCTCTACCAGCAGCTCAAGCCGGACTATCCCGACCTGAGCCTCGGCACGGTGTACCGGAACCTGAGCCTCTTCGCCGAAGAGGGCGATGCGATGAGCGTCGGCGTGTTCCGCGGGCAGGAGCGGTTCGACGCCCGCACGAACCCCCACGCGCACCTGCACTGTGTGCAGTGCGGCCGGGTCATCGACGTGCCGCTGCCCGGTGAGCCGGAGGCGCAGCTGTGTGCCCTCGCCCAGGGCGTGACGGACGCGCAGGTGCTCGGGTGCAGCATCACGTTCACGGGGCTGTGCAAAACTTGTCAGCAAGCGGACAAGGGATCCGCTTCCGAATAAAACAACCAACAATCGAAATCAAAAAAACATCAGGAGGAATTTGACTATGAAAAAATGGGTTTGCAGTGTCTGTGGTTACGTTTACGAAGGCGAGCAGCCGCCGGTCGAGTGCCCGGTGTGCCATGTTGACGGCTCCAAGTTCATCGAGCAGAAGGCTGAGAAGTCCTGGGCAGCCGAGCATGTCGTCGGCGTGGGCAAAGCGTTCGGTTCCGATGTTCCGGCCGACGTGCAGAAGGAGATCGTCGACGGTCTGAGAGCCAACTTTGAGGGCGAGTGCTCCGAGGTCGGTATGTATCTGGCCATGGCGCGCGTGGCGCACCGCGAGGGCTATCCGGAGATCGGCCTGTACTGGGAGAAGGCCGCGCACGAGGAAGCCGAGCACGCTGCGAAGTTTGCCGAGCTCCTCGGTGAGGTCATCACCGACAGCACGAAGAAGAACCTCGAGATGCGCGTCGACGCCGAGAACGGCGCGACCGACGGCAAGTTCCAGCTCGCAAAGCTGGCCAAGCAGTACAATCTCGACGCGATCCATGACACCGTGCACGAGATGGCCCGCGACGAAGCCCGCCACGGCAAGGCCTTCGAGGGCCTGCTCAAGCGCTACTTCGGCGAATAATTTCCGCCAAAACACCCACTGCCCCGGGAGCAGATGCTCCCGGGGCAGTTTTTTGACCGCAGGCGGCAAATTTCGGCTGCGAGCGCTGCGCCGGAATTGACAAGCCACCGGCGGAATGCTACACTGATTTTATCACATGACAGATATCGCCGCCATGTGACAAGTATCGCGGCCGCTGCGGCGGCAGCGAAGGAGGGGAAACACCATGAAATACTGCGCTCATTGCGGCGCGCAGCTGGTCGACGAGGCCGTCGTCTGCCCAAAGTGCGGCTGCGCCGTGGCACCGACAAAAACCGTTGACCCGAACGCCAGCCCGAAATCGCGCCTGATCACGCTGCTGCTGTGCATCTTCGTCGGCGGGCTCGGCATCCACCGCTTCTACGTCGGCAAGATCGGCACGGGCGTGCTCTGGCTGCTCACGGCCGGCTGCTTCGGCATCGGCGCGCTGGTCGACCTGATCATGATCGCCTGCGGCACATTCACCGACAGCGACGGAAAGCCGGTCACCGACTGGCAGACCTGAACGCTGCGCAAAAAAATTGCTCCCCGGCCGGATGGCCGGGGAGCTTTTTGCACGTTTTACGGGTCGATCTCGATGATATAGCCGATCTTGCCGCTGTAGAACTGCGGGTAACGGCCGGCGGGATCGCCGATGCAGTCGTTATAATACCAGCCGCTGGACGTTCTCGTGATGAGCACGTAATCCTCGGCGGCGCCGTTGGTATCGTGCACGGACGGTTCGCCGGACGCCCAGTTATAGACCGGGTCAACGTTGTCCTTGACCCAGGCGAGCTCGCCGCTGTCGGTACGGTGCAGGCCGATCCAGACATAGGTCAGGCCGGACTCGTCGGCCAGCTGGGCGACGCGCGTCCACTTCTCGGCGCTGTCGATCACAACGAGGTGGCCGCCCTTGGCCTCGGCCGCCGCTTCGGCGTCGGCCCAGGAGACGTCCGCCGTGACGACTTCATATGTCGGCTCCGGCTTCGGCGTCGGGGTGGGCGTGGGCGTCTCGGTCGGGACGACGGTCTCGACGGGGACGGTCGGCGTCGGGGTGGTCTCCGCCGTGGCGGGCGTGCCGAACACGCCGAGCGAGCGCAGCAGCAGCACGGCCAGCACGGCCGCGCAGATGATGAGCACGGTCAGCAGGATGCCCGCCTTGTGCGACTGGCGCTGCTCGGCCGACGGCTGCTTTTTCGGCTTGGACGGGGCGGGACGGTAGGCCTCCGGCTTTTTCACAGGCGGCTTTTCCGGCTTCTTTTCCGACTTCGGCTTCGCCGGGGTCTCCGGCTGGACGGGCCGCTTCTCGGGGCGGAATTTATTCGGCAGCGGCTGCGGTTCTGGCTTGCGCTCGGGCTGAGGTTTCGGCTCGGTGACCGGGGTTTCCTCTGGCTTTGCTTCCGGTTCGGCAGCCGGGGTTTCCTCCGGCTTTGCTTCCGGTTCGGCAGCCGGGGTTTCCTCTGGCTTTGCTTCCGACTCGAGTTCGGCCTCCGGCTCAATGACCGGGGCTTCCTCCGCCTCGGTCTTCAGCTCAAACTTCAGCTCAGACTCAGCTTCCGCTTCGGGCTCGGCCGCGATCTCCGGCTCAGCCTCCGGCACAGGCGCGGCGGCCTCCTCGGCGAGGATGTCGAGCATCATGCGCTCGACCTCGCTGAGCTCCTGCTCGGGCTTGTTGAACATCTCCTGCGCGGTCGGCACACTGCGGCGCTGTTCGGCGTCATACTGCTCGAGCGCGGCGCACAGCTCCGCCGGCGTGGCGTAGCGGTCGTCCGGCTTGCACTGCGTGGCGCGCGCGATGATCTCCTGCAGGCCGCGCCCGGCCTTGCGCGCCGGGGGCAGCGCCTCACCGTTCATGCGGCGGCGCAGCGCGTCGGTCTGGTCCTCAGGCAGCGGCGCACGGCCGTCCGGGTAAAACGGCAGACGGCCGCCCGACACGCCCGCATACAGCAGCAGGCCGAGCGAATACACATCGGCCGAGGCGTCGAGCGTGCCGCTCCAGAACACCTCGGGCGCCATGAACTCCAGCTCCTCGGTCGTCCAGTCCTTCGTGTCCGTGCGGGCGGGCGCGCCAAGACCGACCGTGCCGTCTGCGGCACGGCTGATGTTGTCCGGGCGGATGCCGCCGTGATATGTCCCGCGCTCCGCCAGGATGCGGCACAGCGCCTCGGCCAGCGCGGTCAGCTCCGCGCGCGAGAGCGTCTGCAGCCGATCACCGAGCAGGCAGGCAGGATCCAATGCGTGTTTGTCCATGTGATACGCACCTCTTTATGTCCGTGTTGGCATGTTTACATAACTTTATAAATAGTAACACACTTATGACGACAAGTCAATTCAATCTGACGTGCCGGGCACAGGTTTGTTCCGCCCGAGGCGGCCGAACCAGCCAAAGGTCATCGGCCAGATGCCGGCGGCAAAAATGACCATGAGCGCATAGCGGATGAGATTGGCAATATTGTGCCCGCCGCACAGCGCGAGCAGCGGCGCTTTGAGCACGGTGCGCAGGCCGATCGTGATGGCGAGGCCGAGTACGGCCTTGAGCACCTGCGCCCACCAGACGGCGCGCACGTCAAAGTGCACGTACCGCCGGTCGAGCCAGTAGGAAAACGTCATCCCCAGCACCGCGCCGAGCAGCGTGTAGGCGTTCTTGCGGCCGGAGGCGAGGTTGGCGGCGTCCACGTCCGCGGGAAACGGCCAGAGCTCGGCAAAGAGCAGATACGCAAGGCCCAGCACGGCCATGACGCCGAAAAGCCAGTAGAGCCGGTTCGGGTGGCTGTCAATGTCCCGAAAGAGCGGGTAGAGCGCAAACACCAGCACGAGCCCGAGGCCGAACGACACGCCGACATCCAGCGGCGTGTGCACGCCAAGGTACATGCGCGAGAACGCCGTGAGCACGATCACGGCGGCGCAGACCACGCGTAGCCACGTCCGCTTCGTCCAGCGGCCGAGGCAGCCGAAGGAGGCGAAGACATTCTGCGTGTGCCCGCTCGGGAACGAGTAGCCGGTGGCCTCGGCCCGGGCGCTCTCGACGATCTGGAAATTCGGGTCTTTCACCCACGGGCGCGGGATGCGGAACACCAGCTTGAGAAACTGGTTGACGATCGTGCCGACGAAGCCGACCGTGAGCATATAGTACCCGCAGGACTTGCTCACGCACCAGAACACGATGATAGCGACGGCCATGAACACGATCTCGCCGCCGCAGTTGGTGAGCGCGCCAAGCACCGTGTCCAAAAACGGCGTGCGCAGCTTTGCCAGTGCATAAAGTAACTGCATGAAACGTTTCTCCCCTCTGTGTCTGTCTGCCGCCATTATAGCAAAGCGCGCCGCCGGATTCAACCGCAAAGGAAATTGACAGCGGCGGATGACGATGGTAGGATAAGGGCACAATATGATATATGGAGGCATGTCCCATGGACATCGAAAAAACCATCCGTGCCCTGACCGGCCGCGGCTTCGCCGTGCAGCACTTCGCCACGGGGCGCGAGGCGGCGGACTATCTCGACGGCGCGATCGACGGCACGACCGTCGGCATCGGCGGCAGCAAGACCATCGACCAGATCGGCCTGTACGACCGGCTCACCAAGCACAACACCGTCTGGTGGCACTGGCGCACGCCGGGCTTTGACACGCTCGACCACGCGCTGACCGCGCCCGTGTACCTCAGCAGCGCCAACGCCATCACCGCCGACGGCCAGATCCTCAACATCGACGGCCGCGGCAACCGCCTCGCCGCCATGGTCTACGGCATCGGCAAGACGGTGTACATCGTCGCGGGCACGAACAAGATCTGCCCGGACTTTGACAGTGCCCTGTCGCGCGCGCGCAACACCGCCGCCGTGCAGAACATGCAGCGCTTTGACGGCGACCAGCCGTGCCACACGGCCGGCCGCTGCCTCGACTGCCGCAGCAAGAGCCGCGGCTGCAACGCGCTGCTCGTACTCTGGGGACAGATGATGGACATGGCCAAGGTCGAGGTCGTGCTCATCGACGAGCCGCTCGGCCTGTAAGGAGGAAAGGCATGAAGGTATTCAAGCGCATCAAGTGGAGCTATGTCGTGCTCAGCGCGATATTCCTGCTGCTCGGCATCTATCTTGTCGTGAACCCCGAGACGTCGCTGGTCATGATCTGCCGCATTCTCGGCGCGGCCATGGCCGTGTTCGGTGTGATGAAGATCGTGCTCTATTTCATCCGCGAGGTCGAGGGTGTGGCCATCCGGTTCGACTTTGCAGTCGGCCTGTTCTGCATCATCCTCGGCGCGCTCATGCTCTGGCGCGCGCCGGCGCTGACGGACATCCTCTCGGTCATGATCGGCCTGCTCGTGCTCGTCGACAGCGTCTTTAAGCTGCAGGTCGCCGTCGATTCGCGGCGCATGGGCGCGCACTCGTGGTGGGTCACGCTCGTGTGCACGGTCGTGTGCCTGGTGCTGGGCATCCTGCTGGTGTTCAACCCCTTTGACGGCAAGCAGGTGCTCACGATCATGATGGGCGTGTCGCTCATCGTCGACGGCGTGCAGAACCTGTGCACCGTCGTGTATGCCGCCATCTTTGTCAAGGACGTGAAGGCCGCCGTGCACGACTTCGTGGACGACGCCACCGCCGTCGAGACGACCGGCGAGGTCCTCGGCGAGGACGCACCCCAGTCCAAGCCCAACGAAGGACCGAAAGCGCCGTGAGGCGTTAAATTCTGCTCAATTTTACCGGACGCGGGAATTTCTCCGCGTCCGGCTCTTTACTTTTTTGCCACTTTGGTGTAAAAAAGAAAATATCTTGCGAATCGAAGAAGTAAGGGGGGAGCTTCTGATGCTGGAGCAGAATTTTCAGAGTGTGTACGAGAAGTTTAAGCTGCAATTTTTTCGCCGCCTGTTTTCGCAGGTGCGCGAGCGCGAAGGCTCGCTGAGCGCGATGGAGGCGTTCTCCGTCGAGGTCATCCACGAGCTCGACGCGCCGACCATCGGTCAGTTTGCGGATTTTCTCGGCATCTCGCAGTCCAACGCGACCTATAAGGTCAACAATCTCATCCGCAAGGGCTACATCGTCAAGGAAAACTCCGACACCGACCGGCGCGAATACCACCTGAAGCTGTCGGACAAGTTCTACTGCTACAACGGCCTCATGCAGAGCTACATCGACACGGTGATGGCGCGCATCCACGAGCGGTTCACGCCCGAGGAACTGGCGACGTTCGAGCACGTGCTGGCCGTCATGAGCGACGAGCTGATGCCCGAGTGCGACGTGCCGAAAAAGTGACCATACGCCCGGAAGACCGGCGGCAGCCAGATTGGCTGCCGCCGGTTTTTTGTTTGCGGGGGCAGGCAGAGATTCCTGTTGGCAGTTTCGGTGATACGCCCTTGGCTCCCCTGTGTAAGGGGAGGCTTTGGCCTCAATCCCGGTCGAGCGGAGGCACAAGGACGATCGCCTGCGTGCGTGACGTCAGGGACGCCCTCCGTTTTCTTGTATTTGCGGGCGAAGTGTGGTTTAATAAGGAAAGAAAACGATAGAAACGGAGCATCGCCATGACGATCGCAGTCATCGGCGCGGGCGCGTCCGGCATGATGGCCGCGCTGACCGCCGCCGAACAACCGGAAAATAAAATCCTGCTCTTCGAGCGGCAGGCGCGCGTGGGGCGCAAGCTCGCCGTGACCGGCAACGGCCGCTGCAACCTGACGAACACCGGCGCTGCGCCCGAAAACTACCACGGCGCGCAGCCGGACTTTGCCGCGCCGGCGCTCGCGGCCTTCCCGCCGGAGGCGGCGCTGCGCTGGTTCGCCGCGCATGGGCTCATGACCGTGACGGAGCCGGGCGGGCGCGTGTACCCGCTCTCGAACGCGGCCAACAGCGTCGTGGACGTGCTGCGCTTCGCGCTCGCGCGGCCGAACATCGCCCTGCGCGCGGGCGAGGCCGTGACGGCCGTGCGCCGGCAGGAGCGCGGCTTTGTCATCGAGACGGAAAGCGAAACGATCCCCGCCGACCGCGTCATCATCGCGTGCGGCGGCGCGGCCGGGGCGAAGGCCGGCGGCGTGCGCGACGGGTATACCCTGCTGCAGAGTCTCGGCCACCGGCGCACGGCGCTGCACCCCGCGCTCGTGCAGCTGACGACCGACCCGACGTATCCCCGCGCGCTCAAGGGCGTGCGCGCCGACGCGCGCGTGACGCTCACGCGCGGCCGGGCCATCCTCGCGCGCAGCGCGGGCGAGGTGCAGTTCACGGAAAAGGGCGTGTCCGGCCCGGCGATCTTTGAAATTTCCCGTGCGGCGAGCTGCGGCGGCGAGGGCCAGACCGTGACGCTCGACCTGCTGCGCGCACACAGCGCGCCGGACTGTCTGGCGTTTTTGCAGGCGCGGCGCGCGGCCGCGCCCACGCTCCCGTGCGAAGAGGTGCTGACCGGCACGGTGCACAACCGCGTTGGCAAGATGCTGCTGCGCTACGCCGCCGTCCCCGGCGGGCGGCCGCTCGGCGACGTGACGGACCAGGAACTCAGGGCGCTCGTGCGCGCGGCGAAGGGCTTCGCGCTGCCGGTGCGCGGCACGGAGGGCTTCGAGAGCGCGCAGGTCACGGCCGGCGGCATGCGCACGGACGAATTTGACCCCGCGACGATGGGCAGCCTTCTCGTGCCGGGGCTGTACGCCTGCGGCGAGGTGCTGGACATTGACGGCGACTGCGGCGGCTACAACCTGCAGTGGGCGTGGGCCAGCGGCCGCGCGGCCGGGAGGGCGTGCCAATGATCGCAATTTCGAACCTGAAGCTCGCCCCCGGCGCGGACGAGGCGCAGCTGCGCACCCTTGCCGCCGGGGCGCTGAAAGTCCAGCCCCAGGATATCACCGGCCTGCGCATCCGCAAAAAGTCGCTCGATGCGCGCAAAAAAGACGATATTCACTATGTTTACACCGTCGGCGTGACCGTGCGCGGGGATGAGCGAAAGCTCGTCCACCGCTGCCGCACCGCCGCGATCGTGCAGGACAAGACTTACCCCATCCCCCGCATCGCGCCGCCGCAGACGCGCCCCGTGATCGTGGGCTTCGGCCCGGCGGGGATGTTCGCGGCGCTGCTGCTCGCGCGCGCGGGCGCACGGCCCATCGTGCTCGAGCGCGGGCCGGACGCGCAGACGCGCAGCGCGCAGATCGCGGCGTTTCGCGCGGGCGGGCCGTTCGACCCGGAGTGCAACGTGCAGTTCGGCGAGGGCGGCGCGGGCACGTTTTCCGACGGCAAGCTCAACACCGGCACACACGATGCGCGCATCGGCTTCGTGCTCGCGGAGTTCGCGGCGCACGGCGCGCCGGAGCACATCACCTACGACGCCAAGCCCCACATCGGCACGGACGTGCTCGTCGAAGTCGTGCAGAACCTCCGGCGCGAGGTCATCGACCGCGGCGGCGAGGTGCGCTTCGGCCACCGCGTGACAGGGCTGTCCACGGAAGATGGACACATCGCGGCGCTGACCGTGGCCGGACCGGCCGGTAGCTACACGCTCCCGGCGCGGCAGGTCATCCTTGCGATCGGCCACAGCGCGCGCGACACGTTTGAAATGCTGCATGCGCAGGGCGTGCCGATGGAGCCGAAGCCGTTTTCCATGGGCGTGCGCATCGAGCACCGGCAAGCCGATATCAACGCCGCGCAGTACGGCGCGGCGGCGGAGCGTCTGCCGGCGGCGGACTATTCCCTCTCCTGCCACCTGCCGGACGGGTCGAGCGCATACACGTTCTGCATGTGTCCGGGCGGCGAGGTGTTCGCCGCCGCGTCGGAGGCGGGCGGCGTGTGCACCAACGGCATGAGCAATTCCCGCCGCGACGGGGAAAATGCCAACGCCGCCGTGCTCGTGACGCTGCGGCCGGAGGACTTCCCGGACAAAAGCACCCTCGGCGGCATGTACTGGCAGCGCAGCATCGAGCAGCGCGCCTTTGCGCGCGGCGGCGGCAATTACCATGCCCCCGCGCAGCTGGCGGGCGACTTTCTCGCCGGGCGCGTGAGCACCGGCCCCGGCCACGTGCAGCCGACGTACCGCCCCGGCGTGACGTGGTGCGACCTGCACGACGTGCTGCCTGCGCGCATCACGGACACCCTCGCGCAGGCGCTGCCCGCCTTCGGCAGGAAGCTGCGCGGCTTTGACGACCCGGACGCCGTGCTCACAGCGCCCGAGACCCGCTCGAGCAGCCCTGTGCGCATCGTGCGCGGGGAAGATCGGTGCAGCACCGGTGTGCCCGGGCTCTACCCCTGCGGCGAGGGCGCGGGCTACGCCGGCGGCATCACGAGCGCCGCCGTGGACGGGCTGCGCTGCGCCGAGAGCGTGCTCGCTGCGCTGCAAAACGAGGCATGACCTGTGCCGAACGGCACATCCTAGTATATAAGGAGGTTTCCACGATGAAAAACGAAGCGTTTGCACCCACGCCGGAGCTGCTGGCCAAAATGGACGCCTGGTGGCGCGCGGCGAACTATCTGTCCGCCTGCCAGCTCTACCTGCTCGACGACCCGCTGCTGCGCCGGCGGCTGACCGAGCGCGACATCAAAAAGAAGATCGTCGGCCACTGGGGCACTGTGCCCGGCCAGAACTTCATCTACACGCACCTCAACCGCGTCATCAACGAATACGACCTCGACATGATCTACCTCTCCGGCCCGGGCCACGGCGGCAACGCCATGGTCGCGCAGGACTATCTCGACGGTTCGTACACCGACGTGTACCCGAACATCACGCGCGACGAGGCCGGCATGCAGCGCCTGTTCAAACAGTTTTCGTTCCCCGGCGGCATCCCGAGCCATGTCGCGCCCGAGACGCCGGGCTCGATCCACGAGGGCGGCGAGCTGGGCTACTCGCTCGCGCACGCCTTCGGCGCCGTGATGGATAACCCCGACCTGATTGCCGCCTGCGTCGTCGGCGACGGCGAGGCCGAGACCGGCCCGCTCGCCACCGCGTGGCACGGCAATAAGTTCGTCAACCCCATCACGGACGGCGCGGTGCTGCCGATTTTGCACCTCAACGGCTTCAAGATCGCAAACCCGACGCTCTTTTCCCGCATCAGCCACGAGGAGCTCGAGATGTTCTTCCGCGGCTGCGGGTGGGAGCCGCGCTTTGTGGAGGGCGACGACCCCGCCGAGATGCACGCCAAAATGGCCGAGACGATGGACTGGGCCATCGAGGAGATCCACGCCATCCAGCAGCACGCGCGCACCGCGCACGACACCACGCGCCCCTACTGGCCGATGATCGTGTTCCGCGCGCCGAAGGGCTGGACCGGCCCGAAGGAAGTGGACGGCAAGCAGGTGGAAGGGTCATTCCGCGCGCACCAAGTGCCGATCGCCATGGACAAGCCCGAGCACCTCGTGCAGCTCGAGGAGTGGCTGCGCAGCTACCACCCCGAGGAGCTCTTTGACGACAACGGCACGCTCATCCCCGAGCTGCAGGCGCTCGCGCCGAAAGGGCAGCGCCGCATGGGCGCGAACCCCCACGCCAACGGCGGGCTGCTGCTGCGCGAGCTGCGCATGCCGGACTTCCGCACATATGAGCAGCCCGTGCCCGCGCCCGGCGCCGTCGAGGCGCAGGACATGACCGTGCTCGGCGCGTTCGTGCGCGACATCATGCGCGAGAACATGGACGCGCGCAACTTCCGCATCTTCGCCCCCGACGAGACGGCCTCCAACCGCCTGAGCCCGGTGTTCGAGGTCACGGGCCGCCGCTGGGTCGCCGAGGCGACGGACAACGACGAATTTCTCGACCCGGACGGCCGCGTCATGGACTCCATGCTCTCGGAGCATATGTGCGAGGGCTGGCTCGAGGGCTACCTGCTCACCGGCCGCCACGGCTTTTTCAACAGCTACGAGGCCTTCATCCGCATCGTCGACTCCATGGTCGCGCAGCACGCCAAGTGGCTCAAGGTCTGCAACCAGCTGCCCTGGCGGCAGGACATTGCCTCGCTCAACTACGTGCTCGCCTCGAACGTGTGGCAGCAGGACCACAACGGCTTCACGCACCAGGACCCCGGCTTCCTCGACCACGTGTCGAATAAGAAGGCCGACGTCGTGCGCATCTATCTGCCGCCGGACGCAAACTGCCTGCTCAGCTGCTTTGACCACTGCATCCGCAGCCGGAACTATATCAACGTCATCGTGGCCTCCAAGCACCCGCGGCCGCAGTGGCTGACCATGGAGCAGGCCGTGCGCCACTGCACGCAGGGCGTGAGCATCTGGGAGTGGGCCAGCAGCGACCAGGGCGCAGAGCCCGACGTCGTCATGGCCTGCTGCGGCGACACGCCGACACTCGAGACGCTCGCCGCCGTGACCATCCTGCGCGAGAAGCTGCCGGAGGTGCGCGTGCGCGTCGTGAACGTGGTCGACCTCATGAAGCTCCAGCCGCACGCCGACCACCCGCACGGCCTCACGGACGAGGACTACGACCTCATCTTCACGAAGGACAAGCCCGTCATCTTCGCCTTCCACGGCTACCCGAAGCTCATCCACGAGCTGACCTACACCCGCCACAACCAGAACATGTTCGTCTGCGGCTACGTCGAGGAGGGCACGATCACGACGCCGTTTGACATGCGCGTGCTCAACGAGCTCGACCGCTTCCACCTCGTCATCGACGTCATCAAGCGCCTGCCCCAGCTCGGCAACCGCGGCGCTTACGCCGTGCAGCAGATGCGCGACAAGCTCGTCGAGCACCGGCAGTATATCGCCGCGCACGGCGTCGACCTGCCCGAGATCGCCAACTGGCAGTGGACCGGCAGCACCAGCGCCGCCACGAGCTCCGAGCGCTGAGACTGTCGAAAAACCCCGGTGGGTTTTCCGACAAAGGGCTTGCACTTTTTTGCCGCCTGTAGGCGGCAAACTCTGCGAGGCTTTTGGCACGCTGCGCCGCCCGCCCCGGATGGGGCGGGCGGCTTTCTTTTCCATTCCGCCCGGCCAAATTTTCCGTTTTCCGGCTGCAAAACACACCGAATGACTCGGCGCACTCCGCGATTTTCCCACGAAAGCATCCGCTTTTCTGCCCAGAAAAGCAGGGAAAATTTTGTGCAAGTCCACAGTTTTTCGTCAATTTTCATGTTAAAATTTAGATTTTCCGTTTCTCCCTTGTGGAAAATATGCGATTCCGTTATAATAGGGCCTTGAGGTGATTTTCATGTTCAAAATCGTCAATAACGAAAGATTATCTGACAATATGTTCCGCGTCACGTTCGAGGCCCCGCTCGTCGCCCGCAAGGCACAGCCGGGTCAGTTCCTCATGTTCCGCGTCGACGAGTTCGGCGAGCGCATGCCCATCACGATCTCTTCCTACGATCGTGAGGCCGGCACCGTGTCGGTCATCATGCAGCGCGTCGGCAGCACGACGGCCCTGCTCGCCAGCAAGAAGGCCGGCGACTATGTGGCCGACGTTGTCGGCCCGCTCGGCAATCCCGCCGAGTTTGACAACATGCACAAGGTCGTGGTCGTCGGCGGCGGCTCCGGCTGCGCCATCGCGTGGCCGCAGGCCAAGGAGGCGCACCGCCTCGGCTGCGATGTCGACATCATCGCGGGCTTCCGCACCAAGGGCATCGTCGTGCTCGAGGACGAGATGCGCGCCTGCTGCGATCATCTGTACATGATGACCGACGACGGCACCTATGGCGAGAAGGGCTTCACGACCGTCAAGCTCAAGGAGCTGCTCGAGAAGGCCAAGGCCGAGGGCCAGCAGTACGACCACTGCATCTGCATCGGCCCGCTGCCGATGATGAAGTTCGTCTGCCAGATCACGAAGGAATACGGCGTGGCCACGATGGTCGACATGAACTGCATCATGATCGACGGTTCCGGCATGTGCGGCGGCTGCCGCCTGACCGTGGACGGCAAGATGAAGTTCACCTGCGTCGATGGTCCGGAGTTTGACGGCCACCTCGTCGATTTTGACGAGGCGATCGCCCGTTCCAAGATCTATGAGGCACAGGAGCAGAAGGTGTTCGAGCGCCGCCACCACTACTGCAATCTGCAGGCCATGGCCGACGCCGAGGAAGCCGCGCAGAAGAAGGAGGAGAAGTAATCATGGCGAATATGTCTCCCAAAAAGAATCCGATCCCGGAGCAGGACCCGAACGTCCGCAATAAGAATTTTGAAGAAGTCGCGCTTGGCTACACCGTCGAGATGGCGGTCGATGAGGCCAACCGCTGCCTGAATTGCCCGCGCCCGGCCTGCATGTCCGGCTGCCCGGTCAATGTCAAGATCCCGCAGTTCATCGCCCGCGTCCGTGAGCAGGACTTCAAGGGCGCTTACCACAAGATCCTCGAGGACAGCTCCCTGCCCGCCATCTGCGGCCGCGTCTGCCCGCAGGAGAAGCAGTGCGAGAGCAAGTGCGTGCGCGGCATCAAGGGCGAGCCCGTCGGCATCGGCCGTCTGGAGCGCTTCGTCGCCGACTGGAACCGCGAGAACGCCGACGAGATGCCCGAGAAGATCGCCACGAACGGCCACCGCGTCGCCGTCATCGGCTCCGGCCCGTCCGGCCTCGCCTGCGCAAGCGACCTGGCCAAGCTCGGCTACGACGTGACCGTCTATGAGCACTTCCACAAGGCCGGCGGCGTGCTGGCTTACGGCATCCCCGAGTTCCGTCTGCCGAAGGCCATCGTGCAGAAGGAGATCGACAAGCTCGTGGCCATGGGCGTCAACATCGTGTGCGACGCGACCATCGGCAAGTGCATGAGCATCGACGAGCTGCTCGGCAAGGACGCCGACCACCTCCTCGGCGACGACAAGTACGAGGCCGTGTTCATCGGCTCGGGCGCCGGCCTGCCGAAGTTCCAGAACATCCCGGGTCTGAGCTACTGCGGCGTGTTCTCCGCCAACGAGTTCCTCACCCGCATCAACCTCATGCACGCTTACGACGAGCGCTACGACACCCCGCTTATGCCCATCCACGTGACGGCCGTCGTCGGCGCGGGCAACGTCGCCATGGACGCCGCGCGCTGCGCCAAGCGTCTGGGCGCGGACGTGACGGTCGTGTACCGCCGCGGCGAGGAGGAGATCCCCGCCCGCAAGGAAGAGTACGAGCACGCGAAGGAAGAGGGCATCAACTTCCACCTGCTGTGCAACCCGGTCGAGATCCTGGCCGATGACAAGGGCTGGGTGCGCGGCCTCAAGTGCATCCGCATGGAGCTCGGCGAGCCCGACGAGAAGGGCCGCCGCCGTCCGATCGAAGTGCCGGGCAGCGAGTTTGAGATGGCCTGCGACTCCGTCATCATGGCGCTGGGCACCTCTCCCAACCCGCTGCTGCGCAAGGCGACGCCGGACCTCGAGTACAGCGACCGCGGCGGCATCGTCGTCAAGGACGACACCGTGACGACCATGAAGGACGGCGTGTTCGCCGGCGGCGACGCCGTCACCGGTGCGGCCACCGTCATCAAGGCGATGGGCGCCGGCAAGAAGGCCGCTGCTGCCATCGACGCATACATCAAGAGCAAGTAAGTGCATACATAAGATCAGCGGGCATCCGACGGATGCCCGCTGATTGGTTTTCAAACTGGTAGCCTTCCCCTTCGAGAGCAGTGCTTGGGGTGCGGAACAGGCGCGCACCCCTTGGCTCCCTTGTGGAAAGGGCGCTGGTAGCCGTCAGGCTGACTGAGGGATTGACACGTTGATTCTTGCACTGGCTTCGTATCTGCACCCCCTCCGTCACGGCACAGAGCGCCGTGCCACCTTCCCTTACGCAGGGGAGGCTTTTCCTGCGCGACCGGTAGTGCAAAGCGGATCTGTCCTGAGGGACACACACATCAGAAAAGCCTTCCCATGAAAGGGAAGGCTTTTCATTTCCGTCGTTTATGCCTGCGCGGGGAGATTGAGCACAAAGGCCATGAACTCCAGCGGCTCCGGGCCGTCGTTGCGCAGGAAATGACTTTCGCCGTCGCCCGTAAAGGTCACGGTGCCGGCGTCCACGGTCGTCGTCTCGCCGTTGCTGCGGTAAACACCGTGCCCGGAGAGGAAGTAGTACACTTCGTAGTTGCCGTGGTGGGTGTGCTCGCCGACTTCGCAGCCGGGCTGCAGCACCATGCGGGCGCAGACCGTGCCAGCGCCGAGCATCTCCTCCGGAGAGAGGAGCGCATAGCGCTCAAGATGGCCGGCGCCGCCCTTGAGGTGCTCAAGGCGCTCGGGCGTGTCGGGGAGCTTGCGGATGAATGCCATAGAGATCAGCCTCCTGTTTCGTTTCTGCTCTATTCGTAGCACACGGCCGCGAAAATTGCAACCGTTTTTCACGCGGAGGCCGGCTGGGAATCGCATTTTAAATATAAAAAATCCACGCACATGGCGTGGCGTCATCCGGCTCTATGGCTTCTCACTTGCTGCTGGGCTGCCAGCTGCTGCCCGAGAAGATCAGATCGTCCAGGTCCTGGACTTGGTTGGTACGCATAACATTATCACGCTCCTTTCTTTTTCAGTTATTTATAGTTTACCAGAGAAAATGCAAGATTACAAGCGAAGGTTTTCACAATTCCTACAGATTTTGCCTAAAATTTTGCAGCAAAACGCACAAATCTGGGGCGCTTCCTGCAGGAAGCGCCCCGGTCAGATTCATTTGTACAGGTCGAGGAACTCCTCGAGGCAGAGGCCGTTGCCCATGATGTACGCGGCCGCCTCCTTGCCGACGTAGCGGAAGTGCCACGGCTCATACATGACGCCGGTGATGTCCTGCTTGTCGGCGGGGTAGCGCAGGATGAAGCCGTAGTCCTGGCAGTGGGCGTACATCCACTGGTAGAGCGCGGTCTTTTCGAGGTCCCGCGTCTTGACCTCGTAGAACTTATCCGTGATGTCGGCGCACAGGCCGAGCTGATGCTCGCTCGTGCCGGGACGGTTGACGATGCGGGCGGCCGCGGCCTCGTCGCCGCCGCACTGGCTGACCTTGCGGTTAAAGAGATACGTCTGCTCGTTATAGCTGCGGTACGCGCTCGACAGGCACACGCTCAGCCCCTCGGCGCGCGCGCCGGCGATGAAATCTTTCAGCGCGTCCACGGCGCGGGCGTCAAAATACCGGCCGCTCTCGAGCTCGGCCAGATCCTCCGGCACGGCCTCGCCGATAGAGTTTTGCGCATTGACGAGCGTGAGCTCCCAGCTGCCGGTGTTGACCTTCGGCAGGCCGTTGTCCGGCTCGGGCGTGGGGGTGGGCACGACGGCCGCGGCTGCGGCCGGGGTGGGCGTGGCGGCGGCGGCCTGCGCCGGGGCATTCATCGGCGGCAGCACGCGCAGCGCGATGACCACGGCCAGCGCCAGCACAAGTGCGACGCACAAGACGGTTTTGAGAGCTTTTCGCATATCCCCACATCCTCGGTGACAGGTTTCGGCACATAGTGACCAAAAATATGGTATCACGTTTCCGGCGGCGGGTCAATCCCAAAACCACGGCAGCGGGCCGCGGCCCTTTCCAACGAGAACCCATCTCATTGGAAATATCATTCTCCAATATACGTGAAGCGGCGGACGGTCTGCCCACCGTGCTCGATCATCTCGCTCCACATGGCGGCGGGGCGCACCCACACGCCGCGCTCCCCGTAGAGCGCGCGGTAGACGACCATCGGCTTCAATGTTTCCGAGTGCGTGGCGACAAAGAGCAGCTCGTATTCCTTCCCCTTGAAGTGCCGGTAGCGGCCGGGGCGGAGCATCTGCGCCGCGCTCATGCGTTGTCCTCCGGCAGGCCGAAGCTCTGGATGAGCAGGCGCGTGAGCGCGTGCGCCCCGTCGCGCGTGAGCATGATGCTGGCGACCTCGCCGACCGTCTTTTCCGGCATGTCGATCAGGCCCTTGGGCTGGGGCGTGTAATTGTGCTGCATATACATATGGTAAAAGCTCAGCGAGCACTCCGAGCGGTTGTCATTGACCGAGACGTTGAACACATTGGCAAACTGGGGCTTCATAATGCGCACCTCCTGCAGATTTTCTGCGCCCATTATACCACAGCGGTGATGGAAACGGGTGGTCAATTTTTGCACATTTTCGGGGAAGATGTTCAAAATCTATTGCGATATCAGACAATGTCCTGTATAATGTGTCTACCAGTATGCGACTTTTTTAACATGGAGGGGAGAGCCGTTTGAAAGACCTGAAGTATCTTTACGAATTTGAAAAGCTGCTCGAGAGCGCGAACAACCCGCTCGTGCAGCAGGCGTGTGCCGAGGGGAAGCACGCGCTGGCCTACACCTGCTACCACATGCCCGAGGTGCTGCTCAACACCGGCGACTGCTTCTCGGTGCGGCTGCGCGCACCGCTGACGGGATCGCTGGACATCTCGTCGTACTACATGTCCAACTTCATCTGCGACTACTGCAAGTCGCTGCTCGAGCGCGGCATCGAAGGGGGCTACAACTTCCTGTCCGCCCTGCTGGCGACGGAGACCTGCTCGGAGATGAACCGCGCGCTCGAGCACTTCGAGCTGCTGCACCTCGTGGACAACGAGCAGTTTTTCGTGACCTTCCTCGATATGCCCTTCAAGGTCACGGACAATACCGTGCGCCACTATGTCGACCAGCTCCGGCGCAAGGTGCTCGAGCCGCTGCATGAGGTCTACGGCGTGGACGTGTCGGACGACGCGCTGCGCAAGGCCGTGGCCGAGCACAACGAGGTCTGCCGCATCCTGACCGAGATCGGCCAGCTGCGCAAGGAGGAAAACCCGCGCATCACAGGCTATGAGTACCACATTCTCAACCTCGTGAGCTACTGCTGCCCGAAGTACCTCATCGTCGATAAGCTCCGCGAGACGCTCGAGGAGCTGCGGCACCGCGAGCCCGACGCCAGGCCGAACTTCCGCGTGAAGATCGCCGTCGTCGGCAGCGAGATCGACGACCCCGGCTTCACCAAGCTCGTCGAGGAGGCGGGCGCGCTCGTCGTGGTCGACCGCTTCTGCTTCGGCTCGACGCCCGGCCGCGAGGAGATCCGCCTCGACCCCGACCTGCCGGTGCTCGAGAGCATCGCCCGGCACTACCTCACTACGAGCCAGTGCCCGCGCTACATGCAGCGCGAGAAGGTGGAGGGCCGCTGGCGGCTCGTGCGCGACCTGTGCGAGGAGTACCACGCGCAGGGCGTGCTGTACGAACAGCTCAAGTTCTGCGAGTACTGGGGCTATGAGCGCGCGCTGGCGAGCCACGTCATCACGCACGACTACGGCATCCCGTCCGTCGCGGTGGACCGGCAGAACGCCACCGGCGGCAACGGCCAGCTGCGCACGCGCGTGCAGGCATTCGTCGAGAGCCTGGAGATCAAGCAGCTCCAGGCGCAGAGAGGAGGCAAGTGACCATGGCTGACAAGGAAAAACGCTCCCTGCGGGAATTTCTCCGCCACATCAATGACTATACTTACCGCTTCAACCCCGAGAAGGGCCAGTTTCGCTACCGCGAGCTGCGCGGCGTGCGCGACACGGCGTTCGATTTCTACATGTGGCTCAAGTGCTGGAAGGACATGGTCGCCTTTGTGGCCAAGTGCCCGGTGTCGGCCGTGCGCGCGCTGTTTCGCTACCAGTGGTTTGCGACCTATCTGACCTACCCGAACTTTGTCGACCGCGGCACGCTCGGTATGCGCGGCAATCAGCTGCGCATGGCCCGCGCGCAGTACGACCGCATCGTGAAAAAGGCCACCGACCTGCTGCGCATCTCGTTCGTGGCCGACGAGCACTTCCACCCCGGCAACAAGCTGTCCAAGAAGGTCGTGCTCTTTGACGAGCTCGTCCCCGGCGAGATCATGGCCGGCTTCCCGAACCTCATCTACCTGCCGGCGCAGGTGCTGCCGGTGTTTCTGTGCTCCATCCTCGACCAGCAGATCACCCCGCCGTACCTCGACGCGGCCGAGAACTTCGGCATCCCGGCCGACGTCTGCCCCCTGCCCTCGGCCGAGGCCGGCTGCGCCCTGCGCGACGAATATCCCAAGGTCGGCACGTGCTTTGTCGCCTGCAACATGCCGTGCGACGGCAGCGTCGCCACGACGTCGTATCAGGACCGGTACTTCAACCTCCCGACGTACTACTTCGGCGTGCCCATCCGCTACAATGAGGAGGCCGTGCAGGACTACGCCGTCGAGGAGCTGCGGGGGCTCATCCGCTTCATCGAGGAGCAGACCGGCGAGACGTTCGACTGGGACGCCTTTTTCAGGGCCATGAAGGTCTACAATCAGGAGACGGAGTACGAGCTGCAAAAGTGGGAGGTCAACCGCACGCCCTACCCGCAGATGACGGGCGAGACGTTCTGGATCTACCGCATGTTTTTCTACCACCTCTCCGGCGGCATGGACCCGCATTTTCTCGACACCGACCGCCGCGTCAACCGCATCATGATGCGCGGCTACCAGCAGAAAAAGCCCTGCGCGCCCGCGATGCGCCACCGCTGCGTCGAGTGGTCGTGCCCGGCGAACTTCTACCCCGACTTCTCTGTCTGGGCGGAAAACTGCTGGGGCATCAACGTCGTGGCGAGCATGGAGTCGCTCATTTCCGACATCATTATCAATACGGAGGATCAAGATCAGGCGCTCGCCGACCTCGCCCGCAGCTACCAGCGCACCACCATGCGCAAGCACACGAAGGGCGGCTACGCGAACGTGCTCGACGAGCTGTGGATCGTCTGCAAGCAGTACAACGCCGACATGGTGCTCATGTACGACCAGATCTCCTGCAAGGGCATGGACGGTCTGCGCGGCGTGTTCGAGGAGCAGGCGGCCGCGCGCGGCGTGCATATGCTCTGGGTGGCGCAGGATCTGCTCGATTCGCGCACGATCTCCAAGCGTGACATGCGCCGCCAGGTCAACCTCTACATGCAGACCGTCATGGGCGAGGAGCCCGTGCGGCCCGACCTCGTGGACTTTGACGACGCGCTGACGTGGTAAAACAAATCCATCGAGAACCTGAAAACAGAAAAACTCCCCGCCTTCGGGCGGGGAGTTTTTGCAGGCCGTTAAAAAGCCTCGCAGAGTTTGCGTCCGCAGGCGCAAACTCTGCGAGGCTTTCTGCACTGCGGCAGCTCACGAACTCCGTGAGACCCTTTTAAAACAGGAAAATGCCCTGCCAGAAGGCAGGGCATTTTTGCATATTTCATGCCTGCGGCTGTTTTTTGATGTCAAACCGCCACACGGCAACGACGTAGGACACGAAGGCGATGGCCTCGATGACCATGCACGAGTACGAGCGCGCGAGGATATCATACGTGAACCAGAACGGCGAATTCGTCAGGTAGAGCAGGCGCGTGCGGCGCATGTCGCGCGTCCAGAGCGCGACTGTCGTCATGCTCATGGCGATGCCGGGCAGCAGGCTCATCGGCCCCGCCCACGTGAGGACGGTATTGACGACGTACAGCGCCAGAAACGCCCACAGCCACGCGCGGCTCTGCGCCCACTTACGGTCGTTGAAGTAAAACACGACGCTGCGCGCGAACGACAGAATGTTGATGGTCGCGGCGGTCGTCGCACCGAGCAGCCCGTAGTGCACGATCCACATCAGGCAGGCGGCGGCCTGCGCGGCGAGGATGACGCGGCGGTTATTGAATTGCACTGAAGCAAACACGATCAGGCTGCCGAGCAGACCCAGCGCCTGGTTGAGCCAGAAACCCATGTGCCCACACCCTTTCTTCCCGCGGGAAAAAGTATCATAACACAACCGCGCGGGAAAAACAACCCTCCGCGCGCGTTTTTTGCGCTTCCTCGTGGTACAGACCTTGACAACTGTCCCAAAAACGGCTACGCTATTTCTATATCCTCAAATTTTTCAGGAAGAAGCATGTCCATGTCCCCCGCGCCCCGCGGCCAGAACGCCAAAAAAATTGCCCTGCGCTACCTCTTTTTCACGCTCGGCCTGCTCATCAACTCCTTCGGCATCGGCACGGTCGTGTCGGCGCTGATCGTCGGGCCGCTCGTGTCGCTGTTCGGCCGCGTGCTGCCGGGCCTCGGCCGCATCCGCGCGCTGGCCATCTCCTGAATATGCAAAAAAACACCCCGCCGCGACCGGCGGGGTGTTTCTATATTTAAATGGTATCGCTCAAAACCACGCGGCGACCTGCTGCCAGACCGGCAGGCTGACCAGCCAGCGGATGAGCGGCACGAACAGCAGCGCCGGCAAATAGTCCGCCACCTTGATCTTCGTCGCGCCGGTCTGATTGAGGCCGATGGCCGCCACGAGCAGGGAGCCCGCGCACGTGAGGTCTGCGACCGCCGCCTCCGAGAGCAGCGGCGCGATCGCCCCGGCCAGCAGCGTGAGCGCCCCCTCGACCACGAACACCGCTGCGCCCGCGAGCATGACGCCCGCGCCGAGCGTTGTGGCCAGCATGGCGCAGAAGACAAGGTCGATCATCGACTTGGTGAGCAGGATGCTGTTGTCACCGCGGATGCCGGCGTCGAGCGAGCCGTTGACCGCCATGGCGCCCACGCAGCACAGCAGGCTCGCCGTGACGAAGCCCTCGGCCAGCGACGGGCCGCCCTCGTGCCGGTGAACGTGCGCCTCGACCCACGTGCCGAGGCGGTGGATCGCCCCGTCGATGTTCAGCAGCGCGCCCGCGGCCGCGCCGAGCGTCATGGCCACGATAACGATGAGAATGCTCTGGCACGCAAACGCGCCCGAGATGCCGATATACAGCACGCACAGCCCGAGGCCGATCATGACCGTCTTGCTCACGCGCTCGGGGATGCCCCGCTGAAACAGCAGGCCGACCGCACCGCCGGCCACGATGGCCAGCGCGTTGACGATGGCGCCTGTCATGCTCATGAATATCCGCTCCTTCCCGCCGCGTCCGCCTTATTTCGTGTCCGCCTTATTTAAATAAGGTATCCATACCGGGCACGGCGCACCTGCAAATGTACCGCTCTACGATAGCACAACCGCCCGGCGGTGTAAACACCCAAATGCGGCAAATTCAGCCGCGCGGTGGGATCCTGGACGCTTTGAGCTCACTCAAAAACAGCTGCCCGGCAGTGGACAGGCCAGTCTTCTGCTTATAGATGACGCCGATGGTGCGCTGCAGTTCCGGAGAGAGCCGGCGCGCGGTGAGGCGCTGGCCGCTGCGGCGCAGCACGGCCTCCGGCAGGATGGACACGCCGAGCCGGCTCTCAACCATGTTCAAGATCGTGTAGTCGTCGGCCACGCGGTACTGCACGTTGATCTGCGGATGGCGCGCGAGCAGCTCGCGGATGCAGCCGCCGCCGCGCCCCTCCTCGAGGAGGATGAAGGGCTCGGCCGCCAGCTCATCGATCTGGATGAAGATGTTCTCGCCCAGCGGATGGCCCTCGGGCAGGACGGCGAGCATGGTGTCGCGATAGATCGGCTCGCAGGCAAACGGCGTCGTGCGCGACATGTCCGTGAAGCCGAAATCGACCACGCCCTCGCGCACCCAGTCCTCGATCTCGTAATATAGGCCCTGGTAGAGCTCGAAGCGGATGCGGCTGTGCTGCCGGCGGAAGCGCTCCATGGCCGGCGGCAGCAGGAAGCTCGACACGCTCGTGAAGGTGCCGAGGCGGATCGTGCCCTGCTCCAGCCCACTGAAGCCCGCCGCCTGCGACTGGAGCATGCGGTAGGCGTTGACCGTGTCGCGGATGTACGGCAGCAGGTGGCGGCCCTCGTAGGTGAGCGTCACGCCCGAGCGCGAACGCACCAGCAGTGTCACGCCCAGCTCCGCCTCCAGCGACTTGATCATCTGGCTGACGGCCGACTGCGTGTAGCCGAGATCGCGCGCCGCGTCCGAAAAACTGTTGCGTTCAAAGGCCTTCAAGAAGGCGATGTATCGGTTCATAAGCACCTCACAAATTAGAAACGCTAATTTAACTATCAGAAACATTTGCTTTACTTATCCATAAAGGCATTATATAATGGGCACTGTCAGATAGCAAGCGGGAATTTTCGTGACCGCACACGAGCCTCTCCGCCCGCTGACAAAACACGCAATCTCTCCCCCAAGCAACATGATAATTCCTTTTTCCAACTCCATTTCTCCTATGGAAACGTCCCTGCCGGTTTGTCCGTTCCGGCAGGGGCGTTTTCCGTTTTGCGTGAGATTTGCGTGGGCAAGGTATTTGTCAGATTTACCCCGCACGACCGGCGCGCTGCCAATGCCTCCCCTGTGCAAGGGGAGGCGGCAAAAATCTCCGATTTTTGACGGAGGGGTTGTGGATACCGGCTGCGGTGTAAGATTTTGACGTGTCAATCCCTCAGTCAGCCTGACGGCTGCCAGCTCCCTTTGCGCAAGGGAGCCAAGGGTGCGGGACGGCCGCGCTGGGGAAAACGATAACGCCGCTAACAGACAAAGCGGCCCTCCCGGATCGGGAGGGCCGCTTTTCACTTGAGATCATGCCACGGCGGTCAATCCACGACCGTGACGGCCACGGTGGTGGCCGCGGCGATGATCGCCGCCGCGAGGCCGCGGCGCCTTTTCTTCGGCCGCGCGGGCTTTGGCGCTTTGGCAGGCTTTTCGCGCCTGGCCCGGCGGGGAGATTCGCCGCGGGGCGTTTTCTCCTTCGCCTTTTTCGCGGGCGCGGGCGCGTCCGGCAGCTCTGGCGGCTCGCCGGCGAATTTGCCCGCATCGAGCAGCTCGGCCGAGAAGAGCTTGTCGTAGAAATATTCCTCGCTCGGATAGGTATACTTCATGAGCGCGAAGAGGTTGCCGATCTGCATCTCCATGCCGGGAGAGAGCTCCGTCGGCTCGAGGTAGACGTTGATGACGGGCTTGCGCTTGGTCAGGGCATAGTGCATCTCCTTGCGGCAGTTGTCCGAGCGCAGGTACGCCGGGGACAAAAACGCCAGCACGAGCTGCGCGCGCTCGAGATGCGACGCGATGCTCTCCGGCCACTCGCTGCCGGCCTCGATGCCCTCATCGTACCAGACGCGAAAGCCGCGCGACTGCAAGGTGCTGATGATCTCGAGCACGGCCGCGTCGTTCTTGTGCGCGTAGCTGACGAAGAGATACGGCAGCGTGCCATCGTAGGGGCGCAGAAGGGTTTTCACGAAACCACCTCCGGAAAAATTTCAAAAATGGACTGGATTTTGTTCGTGTATCACACACATTTGTGCCCGGCAAGGGCTTTGAGCCCGGCGAGGTACGCATACGGCACGCGCAGCCCGCCCCGGCCGGAGCCGAGGGCGATGTCCGGCTTGCGCAGACCGTGGTAGTCCGAGCCGCCGGAGGGCGCGAGGCCAAAGCGCGCGGCCAGCGCCTGCGCGATCTCCGTCTGCTCGGGCGTATAGGTCGTATAGCGCACCTCGACGCCGAGGGCTCCGGCGTCCGCCGCAGCGGCGAGCATGGCGGTGCGCTGCGCATCGTCAAAGCGGTACTTGAAGATGTGCGCCACGACCGGCACGCCGCCCGCCGCGCGCAGGGCGCGGATGGAATCCGCGAGCGGGATGTTATAGCGCGGGACGTAAAACGCCTTGCCCCGGCCGAGCAGGCCGCGCATACCGTCCGGCACCGACGCGATGCACCCGCGCTGCACGAGCAGCGCCGCGATGTGCGGCCGGCCGAGCACCGTCTGCCCAGGGAAGGCCGCGTGCAGGTCGTCCATCGTGATGGGGTAGCCCGCGTCGTGCAGGCGCTGCACCATGGTCTCGTTGCGGGCATTGCGCTCGTCGGTCGCGCGGGTCATGAGCGCGCGCAGCGCGGCATTGCCCGTGTCCATGAAGTAGCCGAGCAGGTGCACCTCCTCGCCGCCCCAGACGGTGGACAGCTCCACGCCGGGCACGACCTCGATGCCGCAGCGTTGCCCCGCCGCGAGGGCCTCCGGCAGGCCGGCGAACGTGTCGTGATCCGTGACGGCCACGGCCCGCAGGCCGAGCGCCGCCGCCTGCTGCACGACGGCGGCCGGCGTGTCCGACCCGTCGGACGCGAGCGTGTGCGTGTGCAGGTCAATCCGCTCCATGGCGCACCTCCAGCCCGTCCGGCAGCGCGTCGCCCTGCCAGAGGACAAAGACCGTGCCGTCCGTGACGCGCACCGTGGCCGCCGCGCCGGTGAACGAATTGCTCACGCCGAGCGGCATGGCGCACCGCAGCTCCGCGTCCGTGATCTCGTAGAGCAGGCCGCGCAGCGTGACGCCGCGCGCGGCATCACCGCTGCTGAAGACGGACACCGTGCCCTCCATGCCGGCGGGAAAGGCCAGCGTGCCGTTTTGCACCGCCGTGACCACCCAGCCGCAGCCGATGAGCCAGCCCTGCGCGCCCGCGTCCGTGAGCCCGCGCAGCGTCTGAAAGCTCGCGATCGTCTGGTCGAGGCGGCCGCCGAGCGCGCCCGCGATCACGAGCCGCCGGTACCCGTGCGCCAGCGCCCAGCGCACGGCGAGGCCGAGGTCGGTGTCATCCTTCATGACCGGGTGCGTCTCCACGTTCGGGTGGTCCGGCCGGTAGCCGAGGGAGTCAAAGTCGCCCATGACGAAGTCCGGCTCAATGCCGCGCGCCTTCAGCGTGCGGTAGCCGCCATCGGCCGCGATCACGTAGTCCCCCGGCCGGGGGCTCAGACGCACGCCGTCAAGACTGGCCGCGCCGACGATATAGCAAATGTTTTCCAAATTCATTCCAGCTTTCCTGAATTTTCGTCCGATATTGTACCACATTCCGCGCGGCGAGAAAAGAATTGCATGTAAACAGTATTTGTTAGATTTTAAACTCGCCAAAAATCAAAAATTTTATTTCTATTGTTACTGATATATGATATAATTCCGACGTTGGCAGCACGCCGGATCTCCCCTGCGCCGCTGCCGCCCCCACCTCTGCGGCCCCGCCGCAGTCAGAAAGGAGACACGACCGTGTCAGAAAAGGTTTTCAACAAGGTCCTTGCCGCCAACCGCGGCGAGATCGCGGTGCGTATCTTCCGCGCGTGCTATGACCTCGGCATCCACACCGTGGCCATGTACTCCAAGGAAGACGAACTGAGTCTGTTCCGCACCCGCGCCGACGAGGCGTATCTCGTCGGTGAAAACAAGAGCCCTCTGGGCGCGTATCTCGACATTCCCGAGATCATCGACCTGGCCAAGCGCCGCGGCGTCGACGCCATCCATCCGGGCTACGGCTTTCTGTCCGAAAACGCGGACTTTGCCCGCGCCTGCGAAGAGGCCGGCATCACGTTCATCGGGCCTCCGAGCGACGTGCTCGGCAAGATGGGCGACAAGCTCTCGGCCAAGCAGATCGCCATGGAGTGCGGCGTGCCGGTCATCCCCGGCTGCTCCGAGCCTCTGCGCGACGGGCAGGAGGCGCTCGAGAAGGCCATCAGCTTTGGCTTCCCCGTCATCCTCAAGGCGGCAGCCGGCGGCGGCGGCCGCGGTATGCGCCTGTGCGAGATGCCCGAGGACGTCATCCCCGCGTTCGAGCTCGTCAAGAACGAGGCGCGCAAGGCCTTCGGCAATGACGACATCTTCATGGAGAAATTTCTGGTGGAGCCTAAGCACATCGAGATTCAGGTGCTGGGCGATGAATACGGCAATGTGGTGCATCTTTACGAGCGTGATTGCTCTTTGCAGCGGCGCTATCAGAAAGTAGTGGAATTCACCCCTGCTTTCTCCGTCGCACCGGAGGTGCGGCAGGCGCTGTGTGACGACGCAGTGAAGATTGCCCGGCACGTAGGCTATGTCAACGCCGGAACGCTGGAATTCCTTGTGGACAAGGACGGCCACCATTACTTTATCGAGATGAATCCCCGCATTCAGGTAGAGCACACGGTCACGGAGGTGGTAACGGGCATCGATCTGGTACGCTCTCAGATTCTCATTGCCGAGGGCAAGCCTCTCAGCGACCCGGAGATCGGCATCACCTCCCAAGAGGACATCCATCAAAACGGCTACGCCATCCAGTGCCGCATTACCACCGAGGACCCGGCCAACAACTTCGCGCCGGACACCGGAAAGATCACCTCTTACCGCTCCTCCGGCGGTTTCGGCATTCGTCTGGACGGCGGCAATGCCTACACCGGCGCGGTGATCTCCCCCTATTATGACTCTCTGCTGGTAAAGGTCACCACTTGGGACAACACCTTCGCCGGCGTCTGCCGGAAGGCCGCCCGTGCCATCAACGAGGTGCATGTCCGGGGCGTTAAGACCAATATCGCATTCATCACCAATATCCTGAAAAATCCTACTTTTATCGCCGGCGGCTGCCATACAAAGTTTATCGACGAGACACCGGAGCTGTTCCAGTTGGGTGAGAGTCAGGATCGGGCCACCAAGATGCTCAAGTATATCGGCAATATCGTGGTAAAGGAGCGGGACGGTCATAAGTTCTACGATGCGCCCCGGTTCCCGCCGGTGACCGGCAACCGTCCAGACGGTCTGAAGCAGTTGCTGGACGCTAAGGGCCCCAAAGCGGTAGCGGACTGGGTGCTGGCTCAGAAGAAGCTGCTTATCACTGACACCACCTGCCGCGATGCCCACCAGTCCCTGCTGGCCACCCGTGTCCGTACCCGGGACATCGTCAAGGGCATGGACGGCACCAGTGAGATTCTGTCCGACGCCTTCTCTCTGGAGTGCTGGGGCGGCGCAACTTTCGACGTCGCTTACCGCTTCCTCCATGAGTCCCCCTGGGAGCGGCTGGACCTCATCCGCCAAAAAGCGCCCAACCTGCTGCTACAGATGCTGCTGCGGGGCGCTAACGCCGTGGGCTATACCAACTATCCCGATAACGTGATCCGGGAGTTCATCAAGGAAGCTGCCCGCTCCGGCATTGATGTGTTCCGCGTATTCGACTCTCTGAACTGGCTGCCCGGCATGGAGGTTGCCATGGACGAGGTGCTCAAGCAGGATAAGATCTGTCAGGCCGCCATTTGCTACACCGGCGACATTCTGGATCCCAAGCGGGACAAATACACGCTGGACTACTATGTGAAGATGGCCAAGGAGTTGGAGCATCGTGGCGCTCATATGCTGGCCATCAAGGATATGTCCGGTATTCTGAAGCCCTACGCCGCCAAGAAGCTGGTCTCCACGCTGAAGCAGGAGATCGGCATCCCCATCCAGCTCCACACCCACGACACCTCCGGCAACCAGGTGGCCGCCTATCTGCTGGCCGCCGAGGCCGGTGTGGATGTGGTGGACTGCGCCATCTCCTCCATGGCCGGCATGACCAGCCAGCCCTCCATGAACGCTGTGGCGGCGGCCCTGCAGGGCACTGAACGGGACACTGGACTGGATTTGGAGCGTTTGCAGTTCCTCACGAACTACTGGGAGGATGTGCGCAAGCGCTATGACTCCTTCGAAAGCGGCCTTCAGTGCAACAACGCGGACATCTACCGCTATGAGATTCCCGGCGGCCAGTATACCAACCTCAAGCCGCAGGTAGAGTCACTGGGTCTCGGCAGCCGTTTCACAGAGGTCAAGGAAAACTACCGGTTGGTCAACCAAATGCTGGGCGACATTGTAAAGGTGACCCCCTCCAGCAAAATGGTGGGCGATTTGGCCATCTTCATGACCCAGAACGATCTGACTCCGGAGACCATCGTGGAAAAGGGCGAGAGCCTGGCCTTCCCGGACAGCGCCGTCAGCTACTTCTCCGGCATGATGGGACAGCCGGCCTGCGGTTTTCCCAAGGAGCTGCAAAAGGTAGTCCTTAAGGGAAAGCAGCCCATCACCTGCCGTCCCGGCCAACTGCTTCCCCCGGTGGATGTTGACGCCAAGAAAAAAGAGATGCAGGCGTTCGACCCCGATCCCAGCCGGCGTGCCGTGCTGAGTTACTGCCTCTATCCCAAGGTAGTGGAGGCGTTCGTCAAGCAACAGAAAGAATACGGCTACATCATGCGGCTGGGCAGCCATGTGTTCTTCCATGGGTTGGCTGTGGGTGAGACCAATAAGGTCAATATTGCCGACGGTAAAACGTTGGTCATCAAGTATCTGGGCCTTGGCGATATAGATAAGGACGGAATGCGCACCGTTATCTTTGAGCTCAACGGCATCCGCCGGGAAGTGCAGGTGCCGGATGAGGCTGCGCAGAAGAATATCGTCAAAGTCCCCATGGCCGATCCGGAGGATAAGAGTCAGGTAGGCGCGTCCATCCCCGGTGCGGTGAGTAAGATCGCCGTAAAGGCCGGTGACCGGGTGGAAAAGAACCAGACGCTGGTCACCATCGAAGCCATGAAGATGGAGACCGCCATTACCGCCCGGATGGACGGAACGGTGGACACCGTGGAGGTCAAGGAGGGTGACACCGTCAAGGGCGGCCAGCTGCTGCTGACCATCAAATAATGTCCTTTCAAGAGAAGTATCGCCTTGCCCTGACAAGTCAGCAGGACATTATGGAGCCGCTGGTAGTCCTCCTTTGAGAATTCCACCTGATAGCAGTCCTCGGTTTGGGCATAGGGCGGGTCACAGTAAGGCCGCATATTG
>ERZ840057.70-NODE-70-length-99337-cov-15.023952_pt1 | contig 99337 bp, 101 predicted proteins | sample MGYA00519907_ERZ840057 | MGnify/ENA primary metagenome ERZ840057 (study PRJEB31850, sample SAMEA3708862) | human gut metagenome | biome: human gut; feature: human-associated habitat; material: faeces | place: China | collected 2014 ...
TTTTGAACGCAATGAACAGGACGAAATCTCAAATATATATAATTACCCAAGGGGAAGAGGGTGCCACACAAATAATAACTTTACGGACTGTGAATTGTAACTTTAGTTTTACTGTTCACTAAAATCGCTCATATTATAATTTTGATACTCTATTTTATACCCAGAAAAATCAGGTACTTTTACATCGTCATCACTTACAATATCAAAATCATATTTATATTTTTCAATAACATCACTTTCTTTTTTTACAATTTCAGTACCAGTAATATATGACCTTGAACCACCTCTATTTATTTCCCTGATTACAAGTCCAGTCTCTTTGTCTAGCCATACTTCCCAACTATTTCTCTTATCAAACTTATCTCTTAATATATAATACTCTTTATTAGAATCATACGAATCTGAGGTTATAGACATCAAAAAAGCTTTTCCTAAATTAGCATAAACTGATTTTCTTTCTTCTAATGAAAATCTATCAAATTTGATATTTTCTTCTTTATTAAGTATTTTTGAAATATCTCCTTTACATATCGTAACTGTCTTTTCTTTTTCATTTACTATCTTTCTTTCATCACTTCCTACTTCAACATATTCAGTATCAATAAGTTCTTTTCCATTATCTGAATATATTTCCCTTGTTATTTTACATTTTCCATCTTTATAATATGTTTTTGAAACAGACGCACTATCTTCTCCTGCGTTTTCTTGTTTTTCGCAATAATAATTTTGTGTTCTTAAGCTTTTTTCTGCTTTACCCATTATATTAGAAATTTTTATAAATTTTATTAAATATAATAAAATTAGAATTAATATTATAAGTCCAATTGCAATTAATATTGATTTTATTCTACTTTTGGTTCTTATTTTTCTTAAATAATCTATTTCTTTTTGTTGCATTTTTTCATTTAGTTTATTATCTTCTAAAATCTCATTTAATTTTTCTTTACAATCTATGCATTCTTTCAAATGATTTTCTACTAATTTTTTAGACTCATCATTTAAAGTTTTATCAACATACCCAAATAATAAATCTTCAACTATTTTACATTCAATTTTCATCTTTCCTTACCTCCTTTAATTTTTGTTTAGCCCTATAAAATGTAACTCTTGCCCAATTAGGTGTTTTTCCTAAAACTTCTCCAATTTCAATAAAACTTAAATTTCCTGTTATTCTTAAATAAACCACTTCTCTTGATTTTTCATCTAACTTTTGTAAGTCCTTAAAAAGTCTTATTTTATCATCATTGTCACAAATAATATCTTCTAATGTTTTTGTATCTTCTATTTCTTCATTAATTTCTTCAATTGATACATTTTTTCGTGATTTTTTCTTTAATTCTTTATACCATAAATATTTTGCAATTTGGCATAACCACACTGATACTTTGCAGTTTCCTTTGAATTTTGTTATTTCTTTTACTGCAATTGCAAAAGTTTCTTGTGTTAATTCTTCTGATATATCTGCGTTACCTGTTAGGCAGAATAGATATTTATATACTGCATTTGAGTGTTGTTTATATATTTCTTCAATATTCTGCATAACATTTTCCTCCTTTCACTTTATTAGTGTGTTTTTTTGACAAAATATTACAACTTTTTTCATAATTTAGCAAATAAAAATATCCTTTTAAAAACTGCACTACTTAAAACAGTTTAATTTAAAAGGATATTTAAAATCTTTTATTTTATTTCTATTATATTAATTTTAGTATTTTTATCTATATTGTTAACTAATTTTTCCATATCTTTTTTATTTATTGAAACACACCCATGTGTTGCTGTATTGTTACTGCAATGCAAGAATATTGCACTTCCTTTATTAGGAATATTTGTTGGATTGCTTTTTATTTCTACCAAATATTCATATTGAATTGGATAATCTATTAAATGTTCCGCACTATTCCAATCTTTTTCTACTTTAGTTACATCAACTAATTTATTATAATATATAGAATTGCTATCATCTACCCAATACATATCTGAACTTATTTTAGTATAATCATAATTTTTATTAAAAATCTTATCATGTGTTCCTAATAATAAACCCAAATCAAATTTACCAATAGGTGTACAATCATCACCTTCTTGTTTATTTGATGTTAACCCATTTTTTCCAATAAATGCAGATACTTCCAATGCACACTTAGGGAATTCTAAAATTGCCTTGTCTGAACTAATTAAAACCATAATTTCATTATCTATCATATTCTTCATTTTCTTCCTTTTCAATATTTTGTAAAGATTTAATTTTTTTTGAAAATTCTTTATAAATTATGTCTTGAACTCCAGTTAACATTTCATACTTAACATCAGGCTCATATTTTTTAATTACTTGATAAGTAGCTTCTGAAATCATTTGAGCAATGCTTGCAACATCTAAAGTGTATTTAACTGCATCTAAATTAGAGTTTATAGCATTTGTATAATTTCCTTTAATATCTCCATATGGTGCAATTGGATTCCCTCCCATACCTGAAAGTTCTATAAGCAAGTTCTGCGGATAATTAAGTCTAAAAATATCATTACTAGATGTTGCGCTAGATTCCTTAGTATAAATATTATATTTTGAATTTTCTCTTCTATTATTACCATTTTCATCAAATCCTGTATTTTTATAAGTTTTATCTTGATAAGTTTTTGCTAACATATAATTAGTTATTTGTTTCTTTACTATATCTTCTTTATTAATTTTCATTCCCTCAGGTATTGTTGATGGTCTTTGAAATATAAGTCCACCTGTACTATGATAATTTATATAAGCAAATAATTTTCCACGTCCTTGTAATGAATCTAATAAATTAGTAATCGCCAATGTTTCTTTTTCAACTTTAAATCCCTTTTCTTTATCAAACGGACAATTTATTGGCCCAGGATGTGAAATATTTAAATTATTATGCCTCCTAGCTTCCATATATATATCTTCATCATTAAAAATCTTAGATATTTTTGGATTATAACTTGAATTTGCCTGTATATCTACACCATTTGCATTTGCACTCCATATATGTAAACAATTTTTAGGTAAATCTGGATATTTTTCAAAAATTTCTTTTAATGAATTTTTTATATTTTCATATTCATTAGGAATACACGTATAATCAATATTTTCAAACATTTTTAAATGTTCTTTTTCAATATTCTCATTGATATCATCATTTTTATAAGCAATATAATATTTTTTAGCTATTTTTTCAGCTTCTTCTTGTGACATTTCCCTAGGTATTAATTTTCTTATTGCATAAGATGAAATTAAATAACCTTCTGGATTAAGCATTGGAATTAAATGCAACCTGAATTCTTTTAAAATACTATTCCAATTTTGAGGATTATTATTTATACCACTCATTAATTTTAACACAAAATCTGTTGTAATTATTTCACTTCCATGTGTCGCTCCGAGTAATTACTACATCATTATTTCCATTACCCACTGCAAAATGCCTTATTGGTAAACCATATTCTGTTTTACCCAAATCATTTAATTCTATAAAATTTTTATTTTCAACCAAATTGTCTAATTTTTCATTTACTTGTTTATAGTCTAAAATGATATTTTTCAAACTTTTTTCATCTCCTATTGCCTAAAAATATAATAAACATAGTATAAAACCAATTATGGAAATTGTCAAGTAAAGAAAAAGAAGCCTAAAACATTAAGCATCTTTTAAAATATATTATATGTTATCATTTCTAATAGTTTCTATAATATTTTGTTTATTAATCTTACTCATAGAATATTTCATAATAATACCAATAACAACAGCCACAAATATTACCGCAACTATAATTGACTTATATGGTAAAACATAATTCATCTCCATACTATTTCTAAACACTGTATACATACCATAAGATAATCCTAGTCCAATTGGAATACCAATAACCAAAGATTTAACACCATAGAAAATACTTTCTAATCTAATCATTCTATTAAATTCTTTTTTGGTCATTCCTATTGATTTAAGCATTGCAAATTCTTTTTTTCTTAAATTCATATTTGTTGTGATAGTATTGAAAATGTTTGTTATTCCTATCAATGTAATTACTCCAATAAATCCATATAAAAATATTGATATAACTAATACAACTGCATTTTCTGCTCTAACTGATTCTTCCAAATTAAATGAATTCAAATTAGAATCAGTAAGATTATTATCTTTTTTATATTGTTCAACTTCTATGTCTAATTTATCAGCATCATTTGATTGTGCATATAATGAAACACTTTCATACCCAGTTTTGTTTATAAATTCTTCACTCACAATAAAAAATGCATTGGAATTATACATACTTTCTACTCCTTTAGGTCTCTCTTCTGTTCTTGCTACTATTTTGATGTTATATTCTTTGTCTCCTATTTTTCCAGTTACAGTATCTCCTTTTTTCCAAGTATACATACTTCCTTGAATTCTTTTTCCGTTTTCGTCCATATTGATATTATTATCAATTAAAATTGCTCCATCTTTATAGGTTTCATAATCTCCACCTATTTTTTTCAAATAGTTTTCATATGCATTTTTACTCAATCCAATAACATTTATTGTATCTATTTGTTTTTGATCAGATTTTGTCTCTGTATATCTTGCTTTAATATCTTTTCCATACTCAGTTAATTCTGCTTTATGTTTTTCATCCATATTCATTTCAAATATATTGGTTTTATTTATTGATACATCTCCTGCATCTGGCAGGTTTGATATGTCTGTTAACATTTTTAAGCTTTTTTCTTGTTCTTTTGCAAATTCTTCTGTATCTTCATTTGATGCAGTTGTGTGAATATATACTACATAATTATAATTTTTTTCTGTATAATATGCACTTGACATTTTAAATCCATATTGTATAAAACTTGATATTGCAATAAATATTACAACACTTACTATTATTGAAATTACTGTTGTTCTATATTTTTTCTTACTTCTTTTTAAGTTTTTGTATGCAATTTCTCCACCTGTTTTGAATATTTTTGTTATAATTTTTGGACATTTTACTTTTTTAGCTTTTAATTTTACATCTTCTGAGCTTCTTATTGCTTCTATTGGTGTGATTTTTGATGCTTTTTTTGCTGACCTTCTGCAAGACAGCCATATTGTTACAATTGATACAATTATGCTTATAACTATTGCTGACCATGACATTCCATATGTTAATAAAGTTCCACTTGATACATAATCTTTTAATATATAATTTACTACATTTACTAATATATAAATTGCAAATATTCCACTTAAAATTCCTAAAGGAATTCCTATAAGTCCTAATATGAAGCCTTCAAAATAAACACTTTTTTTGATTTGTTTTTTTGTTGCTCCAATACTTGAAAGCATTCCATATTGTTTTAATCTTTCTGTTATTGATATTGCAAATCCATTTCTAATAACAAATACACTTGATACTAAAACAATTCCCATTATAAATGCTCCTAGTCCATAAATTGTTTTTAGTGTTTCATCATCTAGACTTGCACCTTGATATGCTAATAATTCTCCATTTATTTTTACCTTATATTTATAACTTTTATATGTTTTATTTAATCCATTAATTATATTAAAGTCATTTGCTTCAGTTCCAGATTTTGCAATTACCATTTGGTTTATGCTTTCTGTGTTTTTTGCATAGTCATTTGGATTTGTATATAACACTGCTATATTTGCTTTTTTATTTATTGTTTGCATTTTTGTGATAACTGTAAACCAGTCTACTTCATACGGTTCAATTGCAACAGTTGGTCTTTCTATTATTCCAACTATTTTATATGTTTTTGAGGTTGTATTTACAATTTCATTTTCAGTCGCCTGTTCCTCTTGTTCTATTTCTTTTGTTTTATTAATTTGTGCTTCATCATAATAATTAGCGTTTTCATTCTCTGAAGCTCCTTTTAATTTTCCAACATTTAATGTTATAGTATCTCCAACCTTGTAATTAGTTTTGAACTTCTCATTTATTCTTGTTGAAATTACAAGTTCATTATCATTTTCTGGCAATCTACCATCTTGTATATGTATAGCCATATTATCTAAAAACTTACTATCCATTGAAATAACATTAACAAGTGGCTTTTCTTCTTCTCCTGTTGAAGTTGAATTTTTTACATTTGGAAGATAACTATATCCTTGTTCTTCTGATAAGTAATAATCTTCAATACTTCTATTTTCTTCTATATATTTAAGTTCATCTTTTGGAACATTATAGAAAATAGCATGATAATTTCCCTGGCTATCTTTAGCAGTATCTATAAATGTATTTTGAAAACTTGTTATAAGCCCTGATACTCCACAAATTAAAGCTGTTGACAAAATAATTCCAATTATAATTACAATTGACCTTTTTTTATTTAGCTTTAAATCTTTTACACTTAATTCATTTAAAACCTTCATTATTTTCCAGTCCTTTCATCTTTAATAATTTTTCCATCATCGATTGTTATAACTCTATCCGCTTCTAACGCAATTTTCTCATCATGTGTTATAACTATAACAGTTTGATTATATTTTTTATTAGAAAGTCTTAATAATGAAATAATCTCTTCACTTGCCTTTGAATCCAAATTTCCAGTAGGCTCATCTGCAAGCATCAATGCCGGTTCATTCATCATAGCTCTACCAATAGACACTCTTTGTTGTTGTCCACCTGATAATTGATTAGGCAAATTATATTTTCTTTTTTCAAGTCCTAAAGTTTTTAATAAATCATTTAATCTTCTTTCATCAACATCTCTACTATCTAACTTTGTTGGCAAAGTAATATTTTCTGCAACATTTAAAACAGGTATTAAATTATAAAATTGATAAATCAATCCAATTTGTCTTCTTCTAAAAATAGCAAGATTATCATCATTTAAAGTATAAATATCTTTTCCTTCAATAAAAACCTTCCCTGATGTAGGTCTATCCACTCCACCAATTAAATGTAACAATGTAGACTTACCGCTTCCACTTGCTCCTATTATTGCAACAAACTCTCCTTTTTGTACTGAGAACGATATATTATCTACTGCTTTTACTTGATTTTCTCCTTTTCCATAAATTTTGTTCAAGTTTTCTACCCTTAATATTTCCATAATTTTTCCTCCTTTTGTCCAATAGGGACGGTTCTTTTTGGACACTTTTAGTATAATTTTTGAAAGTGACTTTTAGGTGACTTTTTTACTATAAATTTTGTCACTTTTGAAATCTTTTAAGAATATAAAAAACTATGGAGACTTTTACATCTCCATAGTTCTAACTTTTTATTATGGCTTATAGTTGTTCAAATATTTTTTGAACAATTTCTGACTCAAAAACTAAATCATAATTCTGTCCTTGTTTCTGCATTTGTTCAGTTAACACCATCAATTTTGCTAGTTGGCGAATCTGCTTTACAGAAAGATTTTCCACTAGTTCATTGTGTATAAGACTATCAAAAACTTCGTCTAATCCAAGTAATTCTTCTGCTACCTCTGCTTCTTCTTCTTTGATTTCTCCGTTTTCATAAATGAAAATTGTAACTTTTTCGAGAACTTTTATGTATTCTCGTATTTCATTTAAGATTTTTTTATTAGCTGATAATTCCTCGGATTCAGTTATTATTTTTTCATCTATTTCTACTATTTTGGTAAAGATTTCGTCTACTGCTTTCTGCCTTTTCAGAATTATGCCTTTTAATTCTAATATCTTTTCTTTTTCATTTTCTAATTCGTCAAAAAGTTTCTTTTTGCTAGAAAGTGTGCTCTTATGAGCAACTTCTTGGTTGCAGATTTCTGTTACTAATGCATTTTCCCGATCTTTAAGTTTTTCTAAACTCCTTTCATCTGACTCTTTTTTGTTTTCTTTCATTACCATTACGTTTTTCTCATGCATTTGTCTTCCTTTTTTGTGAAGTTCATTTAATGTTGTCTTGGAAATTTCTTCTTGAGTAACAATGGTAGCAGTATTGTTGCCTCTTTTTTTACCGTTTTTTTCTAGTTCCCGTCTTATACTTTCTCGTGCTTTCTTTTCAAAATTCTTTTCCATGTATTTCTCTAAATCTTCTTGACTGCATTTATACTTTTCTATCAGTTCCTCAATTGTCACCCCTTGTTTGATATAAACCCATATCTGTTTACCTCTTAGTCTTCTTAAATCACTCATCATAGATTTCCTCCGTATTTGCTATTGTTGTGTCAATTTTTTCAATTATATTATCTACTTTTTCCAGCATATCTGAAAAATCTTTTTTTAATTCTTCATGTGATATTGCATCTTTCGATAATTTTTTTGAAGTACTTTTTATAATATGTGGTTTTTGTGGGACGAAGAGTAATTCGTCTCTCGTTACATGGTTTTCATCTGCAATTTCCTGCAAATGAAAATAAATGTTTCTAGCAGTCATTCCGTATTTTTTTGCAATATCCTGAATTGACATTCCAGAAGCCCGCAGTTTAATAAATTCTTTTTTCATCAAGCTTGTCCTTTCTGAATTTTTATTTGCCATAATTTCCTCCTTTGTTTTTCTGGTTACAACCAGAATTTTTCTACAATAGTTACATTTCTATTATAGCATATATTAGCAGCAAAATCAGCATTATGTAAACAGTGCTTGTTTTGATTGAAAAAAATAGATTTATGCTGCATATTAAGTATAATTTTATTTATAAAATATTAATAATATGAACATCTTTATTTAAAACTATTTATTTAAATCTATTTTTCCAATTCAATTCTATAAACAACACTTCTAGTATAAAAATCAACAAAATTAACTAATCCAAAGGCAAATAAAGCAATATCAGATTTACAAAATACTAAACAGATTAAAACTCTAATAAAACTTCCTATTGTAGAACCTAATAACAATATTTTAGGTTTTCCTTGCATAATACATAATGTTCTATAATTTTCAAAATGATATAAACCAAATACTCCAAATGTATAGAAAATAATATATGGAAAACAACTAGCCAATGGTAAGCTCCCATGTTGTAATAATAGATATATCACTGCAAATACATAATTTAATAGTATTATAACTGAAAAAACATCCTTTTTCATATCTATTATTCTTTGTTTTTGTTTTTGGTAGGATTCATGTGTTGGTATTTTTATCATTAATGTTGCTTGATATGCACTTGTTATCAATTCTAAATTTATACATATTGCATAACATACTGTATGGATTGAATATTTTTCTGTTTCCATATGACTTGCTATTACCCCATATATCAAAACAAATATACGTGAAAATAATCTTTCCAAGGAAGTTGGTATTCCATATTTTTTAACATTTTCTATCACTTCTTTATCTGGCCATTTCATTTTTAACTTTAAATTATTCAACATATATATAATAGATATTATCCAAGAAATCATTGTAGCTATAAATAGCATTTTTAAATTATGCGTTGTAAAATATGCAATTGAGTCTAATCCTATTAATGTAACATAATACACAATTAAACTGTATCTATAAAGCTTTAGTTCACCTTTTAACCTAACCATCTCAAATAGTGCATTTGCTAATCTTCCTAAAACTAGATAACCTATGTATAATATTAAAATATCAGATAACAATTCCTTTTGAATATCTGTTAATCCAAAAATATTTACTATATAATTTCTTCCTAAAAATACTATTATCCCCAATACAAAACTTACTACTACATTTACAATTAAATATGATGTTTCGTCTTTTCTTGCTGTTCTATATGTATATGTCCCCATTTCACTTAATGATTTTAATATTAAGTCTATTGAAAATAAGCTTCCACATACTACTATTGCATCTATACTAATTGCGTTGTTGAATGCTAAGTCTATACTTTCTGCTACTCCCATAAATATGAAACTTATTAGTATCGATATAAATTCTTTCATTAGTCCTCCTTTTATAATCTTTATTAGTTCTTTAAAATTTATTCCATATTTTCATATAAATATTGTTCTGTCTTTCTTAAATAAATTGCTGTAATTATCAAGAAAAACATTAATATTGAAATTGTTATTGAAAGTATATTTACATTGTAAAAATAATTATACAAAACAAATACTAGACTATAACTTATAACTTGTCCTACAAACATATAAATATTAAATACTAGTATGTGCTCTTTTCTATATTTTTCTAATCCATCAACCTTAATGGCTGCATAAACTGCACTACAAGATTCAGACTCTATTATTGTTCCAAATGAATTCATTAATATATAATAAATTAATAGTGTTACAAAACTTGCATTAAATACTACAAATAATGATAAAATAAATATAACAGCAGCCATATATGGATAAAACTTCTTATTGATTTTTTTGTTGTTTATCATTTTTAGTATCTGTAAAGAAATAATTGATGTTGCAGCAAATAATGTATTATAACTGCCAAAACTCATTTCTGTACCTAATCTTAAGAATAATACAATTGGTAATAGTTCTGTCATTGCTCCTTGTGCTGATATTCTTCTAAAAAACATACATTTATAGATGTCTTTTAAGTGAGTTTTTTCTTTGGCAATTTTCCAAAATTCTTTGATATTCATCTTATTATCTTGTACTGTAAAATCTTTTATTTTCATTGATATTGCAATAATTAATATTGTTTCTACTCCTAAAATTATAAATAATACATTATATGAAAACCTCTCTATTATAAATCCTGAAAATATTGGTGTTAATATTGCTGTAATATTTTCAAGTATATTTAAATTTGCTAAATAACTACTCATTGATTTATTGGTATTTGACCCTATTACAATAAGTTCATATGGTACAGCATAAAATAATGTTCTCATCGTGTCTAGTGTTTTAAATAAATATATATATTTTATTATGTTTTCTTTGAATATTATTAATACAAAAATGCTTATTGTGCTTAATACAAAGCTTAGTCTATATATATAACTGGCATTTCTTGAATTTATTATTTTTAGTAATATGTATTCTAATAACATTCCTAGAAATACTGAATAAACTGTGTATTTTAGTATAAAGTTTAAATCATTGTTTACTATTTTTAATATGTATATGTTAAAAAATAATGAAAAGAATACACTCATAAATTTTCTTAAAAATGCTATTATTGCTATATATTTTCTATTTACTTGTTCCATTTTTTTCCCCTTCAAATTTTTCTATATCTTTCAAAATGTATCCCATTAATGGTATTGATAATGTAAGAATTATCAAAGCAAATTTCAACGTCACAACATTAGAACTAATTCCTGCTATTAATAAAATTGTATAGCTTACTATTCTTCCTAAATTTAAAATTCCTTCTCTAAGAGAAAAGAATTCAGATTGGTCATCCTTTTGAATTATACTACTATCTGACATATTAAATAAACGTATTGTTCTTGAAAGGCTTAGTATTCCATTTACAAATATTTCATAACAAAAACTATAAATTATGATTGTTATATTATTTGTATTCATTAGTACAATAAATACAGATATTACCGGAATAATACTTGATATTATTAATGCCTTTTTGTCTGATTTATTTTTACTATATTTTCCATATAATTTAATTGTAATAATTGATAAAACCGTAGAAATTGATGATATTATCCCTAAATTCATGTTGGTTTTAAATACATTAAATATTAATATTGTTATTAATGTACCAAGTGCACCATCACTTATACTAAATCCAATTAAAAATTCTACTAAAAACATCTTTTTTATTTGTTTATTTTTTCTTATTCTTTTCAATGAATCCAATAAGTTATATTTTTTTAAAGTATTGATATTTTTTTCTGGTGTAAGCATAAATGACAAAACTATTTGTATTAAAGATATTATTAATATAATTATTGCTGTTAGCTCAAAGTTTGTAGCAGTAATTATTGTTCCAAGTAAAATTGGACATAGTACTCCAACTGTTGACACAATAATGTTTTTCTTAACTGTATAATCCGTTCTTTCTTGGTTATCTATTTTGTTTATAACAAATAAGTTATATGGAAACCAATATGTACTTTGTGAAATTCCATATAATATAGATATTAACCCCAAATGATCTACAACTTTATCTTTTAAAATAACTATTGTCATAATATATATAAAGCTTATTATGACACCTATCCTAAACATCCCTATTCTAAATTTATTTTTTACTATACTAGCTACTATAAAGCTTCCTATTCCCAATAGAATATATGAAAATATATAATAAATTGATAAATCTATAATACTTTCTGATGAAGTTTTTATAAAATATGCTGTTAAAAATGGGCCTAAAAATATAATCATTATTTTCTTTAATGCATCAATCGCTATTATTATATTTGCTTCTGATTTTAGTTTCATAGTTTTCTCCTATATTTTTTCTATTAATTCACTAACACTTTTTACAATTTTTCCACTACAAATTTCCATCAATTCTGGTACAGATTCTTCCATACAATATCCATTATAATTTTTTATCATTTCTATATCACTATAGCCATCACCAACCGTATAGATTCTATCCGGAGTAATTTTTTCTATCTGTGCTATTTTACTTATAGCATGTGATTTAGTTGTTTTATTTGATATTATTTCAACAGCATTTCCTGATACAAAATAACTATTCACAAATTTAGCATATTTCTCATTTATTAAAGAATTAATTTGTTTTGCTTCATCTTCTTCGTATTTAGCATGAATTTTTGTTAAATCTTTATCATTAAAATTAGTTCTGCTATTTTCTAAATTACAGCAAAAATATTTTATTGTTTTTTCGATTTCTAAATCTTTTTCAATATTATTTATTATATTATTATCTATTGTATAATTTAAAATAACATTATTATTTTTATCTAATATTGTTGCTCCATGATTAATTATTAAATAATCCCATTTCAATTTATATTGTTCTGCTTTTTTCATAAAATCCATATAAGAACGTCCAGTTGCAAATATAAATATATTTCCTTTATCTCTAAATTTTTTTACGCTTGTTTTATTTTTTTCAATATCTTCATCATTTAAATAAAATGTTTGATCATAATCGCTAACTAATATTTTTTTCATTTTTCTAATACCTTTCCTGTTTTATCTATTGCAAAATTTTTGTTAAATATAATATTAACCGTCAAAAATTGATACAACGAAGATGTCACTTGTCCAATTCCAGTACAATATGGTGTTTTTAGTAATGATATAAATATCCTTAATATTCCTGCAGTAATTTTGTTTGTTGTTATTTCTTTAGCAAATTTTGTTAATTGCAAGTAACAAGTTTTTATTTTATATACTGGATATATGCTAAAATTAATTAACTCAAAACTTAGATATATTAATGTTATTCCTAAATCTAATTCATAAAATCTATATGAAATTAATAACATAATAAATATTGTAGCCAATAAAACACCTTCTAATTTATAAGCATTATTTCTGTGTTCTTTATAATTAAATTCATTTTTACTTATATCTATTTTTGCAACAGTTGAAATTGATTCAAATGAATCCCATTGTGTATCTGTTATTAATGCTACAAAATTTAGTGCAACAGTATATTTTTCTCCAAATTCCAATGCATTGCTTAATCCAAATAAGAAAATTAAAAAAAACAATATATTGTTTACAATTTCTACTGATTCATATTTTATATATTTTATTATATGTAACTTGAATTTAAATTTTTTGTACTGTTTTATTGTGACTATTAATGTGTAAATAGCTATTGATATTAATGTAATTGCAACAATAATTGTTTTGTTTTTCGTAAATATAGCAGTTAGTATTAATACAATAAAATTTAATAAATTTAATTGTATACAATATTTATTTGCTTTTTTCTCTTCTCCAGCAAAATATAATTTTTCTAATACAAAAGAAAAAACTAGCTGAATGTATAATTGTAATATAGAATATACAGCAAATTCTTTGTATGTTTCAAAATCCATATTCATAAATTCCACATATTTTTTTACATTTATTGCAAATAATCCAAATATTATTAGCCCTACTATTATTCCAGCTGTCATTCCAGATAAAACTGCATTTTCATCTTTATCCTTTTCTTTACTTATATTGGGTCCTGTTGCAAATATTGATTTTAATAATGCCCATATAAATTGCAATGGATATGTTAATGTAAATACATTTACTAAATTTTTATCTACTAATAGTCCTAGACAAAACCAAGATAATATTGGTATAAACGAAAATATTGCTGAATTACTTGCTATTCGTAATAATCGTTTCATTTGTTTTCTCCTATTTTTCCGTTTTTATATTGGTACTCTCTAATTTCACAATTTTTTATTTTTGCACTAACAACAATTCCTTCTTCACTTATTCCGTTAAAATATGCATTAATTGCTCTACAAGTTCCGCCATGTGTAACTAGCAAAATATTTTTATCTTTATATTTTTCTTGTATTTCATCTAATAAATTCCATACTCTATTACATACATTTTGTATAGATTCTACTTTCAGCTTATTCCAATTTAAATTATAGTTATTTATTATATCTATATCTTCATTTACTATACTAGGCCATTCCTCTTTTGTTGTTCCTTCTATATTTCCACAATTTCTTTCTATTATTCTTTCATCACTTATAATTTTACAATCTATTGTTTCATTTATTATTTCCGCAGTTTTTCTTGCTCTTTTTAATGGTGAACATATTATCAAATCTATTTTATAGTCTTTTAATTGTGTTTTTGCTTTCTTAGCCTGTTCAATTCCTGTACTATTTAATTCTATATCTGTTCTTCCTTGGCATTTTCCTGCCACATTCCAATCAGTTTGTCCATGTCTTATTACATATAATTTCATTCTTTTAACTCCCCATATCCTTCATATATTGTTCCATTATTTATCAAAAATTCTTTTATACTTTTTTGTAATCTAGTTGTTTCTGGTAATTGATGATAATTATCACATTTTTTTAAATTAAATACAAAATTCAATACATCATTTATTCCATTTTTAGAACTCTGTATTTCAAAAAGTTCTTGAAATTTTTTTATATTAGACTTCTCATCTAACATTATTGATATTTCTTTACTTAATAACCATGATTCACAAATATATTTCGGATTTTCTATATTATAATATTTTTTTAATAATTCTTTTGAATTTAGTAATGAATCTTTTACTTTTTCTATATCAAGTTTTTTTCCTGCTGGTATATGTATTTTAACATTATTGTTAGTAGTTGGTTCAAACTGCAATCTTCCACATTCTATTAATCTTGCATTTATAAAATATGTTCCCCATAACATTTGTGAAATTCGGATTCCTTCATAATGTTTATTTAGAATGTCATTTAATAAACATTCTTTTACTCTTTGTTTTTGAATTTCTATTTGTTCATTATCAAAATTATATTTGCTAATATTCTTCTTATGATACTCAAATCCCAACAATAACAACACACTTGTTATAAATGGATTTACGTTTTCTCCAAATAATATATTTATATTTTTTTCTTCCCATAGTTCTCTAAACTTTTCTGTTTTATCAATATATAAGATTTCATATATTTCATTTGTTTTATCATATATTTTTTTATTATTATTAGTTTCATCTATACATCTATTACATTTTTCATAGTAATCTATATCTTTTATAGAATAGTACTCCAATGCTTCTTTTATTTTTTCTTTACTTAACAACATTTTTCTCCTATTTTAAATAATATTCCATCATTAATGGATCACTCTCAAATCCATAGCTTTTATAGATAGAAATCGCTTCTGGATTATCACTACGAAGTTTCAAAATTTCTAAATTCTGTTTTTTTGCAAATTTTATACATTCGCCTATTAATTTTGTCTGAATACCTTTTTTTCTATATTCACATAATGTAAATACATCACAAATATATCCTTCTTTTCCACTGATTGCACACTGAGGCATATAATTTATGATTTGTAAGCCACATGTAGCTATAATATGATTTTCTTGTTCTTCTACAAAAAAAATTATATCTTCATTTAAATGTCTAATTAGGAATTTTTTTGTTACTTCATAAAGTCTTTTATCTTCTCCTTCTGGATAATCTTCCTTCCAGTCTTCTTTTTGTTGTAAAACTCGTAATTTTGAAAGTTCTTCTATATCCCTTTTCTCAGCAATTCTCATATTTCCTCCATATCTATTTTCTTTATCTTTTATCAAATAACTAACTATCCATAATACTTATTTGTTTATTTTGTTTTTCTATATCTAGGTATTTATGTTTTGATAAATGTTTTTGTGCTATACAATAAACTGCATATGCAATCCATACACCTTTAATTCCTAACACAGTATATGACAAAATCGTTGCAACTACAATTTTTATTAATGATGTAATAAAATTTCTTTGTGCTAAAAATTTAAATTCTCTAGTTCCTCTAAGTATTGCACAATAAAACATACCACTTATTTCTTCATATTGTCCTATTATTAATAATGGCAATACAGAATAAAAAATTACCCATAATTCATTTTCTTTAAATGATATATCTGCAATTATAATAGCAATAATTACTGTACAAACTGGAACTATAACGGAAAATATGTTTATTAATTTTCTTCCTACACTTTTAGCATTTTTCATTTTTTCTTGGTCTTTTCTTCCAGATTCTATTCCAATACTTATTGAAATGCCATCACCAAGTCCCTGTATAAATGCTTGTGATACATCTCTTATTTGTATTACAATTACATGTACTGCATATTCAGTAGGTCCAATTCTTGATACTAAAATATTAAATATAAATTTATCTATTCTTGATGCTAATCTTTCCATACAATTCCATTTAAATAATTTCAATATTTTTTTAGATATTTCTTTATCAAATTTATATTTTATAGTAGAGTTCGATTTTAATATTAAATAAATACAAAGCCCTGTATCAATGCTTATTGTAACCCATGCTACTCCAGCTACTCCACCTCCTAATTTTACAACTATTACGTCTAAAATCAAATTACAGATTACCGCTATAATTTTTAATGTCATTATCATTCCTTGTTTTCCTATTGTCCTTTGGTGTCCTGTAATGACTGTAACCATAGCATTTGGAATAAATCCTATTAATCTTATTAACATATATGTAGTACAAATTTTATCAACATTAAAAAGTCCTGGTAATAGTGGATTTATAAAATATACAACTATAATTGTTATAATTGATATTACTAATGTTATTAATATTGAATTTCCTGTTATTTTTTTAGCTTTTTCTGTGTTGTTTTCTCCTATTGTTTTTGAAAGTAATGCTGTATTAGAAATATTTAAAGCCATTATACTCATTTGCATTATATCTATTATTACTCCCGCTGCTCCTATTGCGCCTACAGCATTCGTTCCCAGTCTAGTTACAACAATTGTATCTACTAATGTCATTAATGTATTTATAAAATATTCTAAAGCTATTGGTATAGATATTTTTAGTTGCTTTTTTACTGTTAATTCTTCATTCATTTTTCTTTATCCTATATTATTTTTTATTATATATTTTACAAATTATCTTTTATACTAGGAAATAAATCATAAACATTAAATCCTAATTGTTCATCAATATATTGCTTTAATTTATAAGTTTCTTTTATATGATATTGTGTATTTTCATGTGCACCCTTTCTAATTATTAAATCTATCAACCTCTTATCAACAGTCATAATAATATCAGTACACATCAAATCACATAAATTTATTATTTTTTCATATATTGTATATTCATGATTTTTAATAAATTCTGTTCTAAATGGTATATCTCTTGGAATTCCACCTGCTGTACAATAAACATCATTGTTTAAATATGAATGTGTTAGACAAATATTTGCATATTCATCATCATATCCTAATTCTTTAAGATAGTTGTATCCTTGCATTACATGGTCTTTTCCATCTCCTACAGATCTTCCTATATCGTGTATATACCCTAATATTTTTGCATAATCTACATCTAAGTTTAACTTTTTTGCTATTTTTCCTGCTGAATCTCCCACACAAATTGAGTGGTTTATCCAGTGATCATCTGATGCTTTTTTTCTTGCTTCTTCTAACATTTCTCTTGCTTTTTCCACTGTTAATTTCATATTTTTACACTCCTCCCTTTTCTTTAATCTTCTCATCTATTGTACAAATTTGTTAAACAAATCCTTATAAATTTTATCAGCATCTAAATAATTAACAAATGTAACTTTATGTCTATTTTCTGATAATTCATATGATGTATCCTCTTTTATAATTGGGCAACTGACTTCTTCTGTTTCAAAGCAAGTTTTATTTATCATATATGCAATAACACTTATGTCCCAAATAACTCTTCTTTCTTGTATTCCATGATATGTATCATTATAAAATCTTTGGCATAAATAATCGCATACTTCATTTTTTCCTTTTAAAAAATGTTCTAATTCATATATTGAAGTTTTTAAATTAGATGCCACATTTTTGCAAGGAATCACTGTTAATTTAACTTTTGATTCATATAATTCTCTAACTGCTTGTACATCTTGTCTAAAATTAAACTCTCTATTATTTTTCATTTTTGTTAGCAATCTCTATAATTTTATTTACTGCATCACTATTTTTGTTATATCCATTACATATATAATCTAAAGAACCTTTAAATACTTTATTTTTTGTTTCAAAATTTAACCAATTGCATATTTTTAATATTTCGTTATAACTCTTTTCTGTTGTTTCTTCTATTGTTTCTTTTCTATCACTATGCGAATAAGGTGCTACTGTAATTGCTTCAATATTGAATTTATCTTGATTTTTTAATAAATATGCAAGAGCAAATTGGTCATCACATTCATTATATGTATCTGTATCTAATATTATATTGTCCATATTATTTTCTCCTTTATTTTATTTTATTTCAAACCATTATGATAATTTTACAATTATGTCTCAGACTTTTTGCTCTGTTAATTTTTTAAATAAATCTTTATATATTTTATTCGGATCTAAATCATTAACAAATGTAATTTTATGCCTATTTTCCGTTAATTCATATGATGTATCTTCTTTTATAATTGGGCAACTGACTTCTTCTGTTTCAAACCAAGATTTATTTATCATATATGCAATAACATCTATATCCCAAATAACTCTTCTTTCTTTTATTTCATGATATGTATCATTTACAAACCTTTGACACAAATAATCACATAATTCACTTTTTCCTTTTAAGAAATGTTCTAATTCATATTTAGAAATCATTAGATTTGAAGCAACATTTTTACCTGGAATTACTGTCAATTTTACTTTTGATTCAAATACTTCTCTGATAGCTTGTACATCATGTCTAAAATTACATTCTATGTTATTTTTATTTAAGAAGCTATGTCCACCTGTCCAAATTATTTCTATCTTTTCTATAATGTCTGGTGATTTTTTTATTGCTAGTGCAATATTTGTAATCGGTCCAATTGCTAATATATATGTTTTTTTATTTGTATTTGCAATTTCAACAATTTTATTAACTGCATCATTATTTTCATTATATCTATTACAAATATAATCTATTGAACCCTTAAACACTTTATTTTTAGTTTCAAAATTTAGCCAATTACATATTCTAAGTATTTCATTATAACTTTTATCCGTTGCCTCTGCTATAGTTTCTTCAATCTCATCGTGTGAATGCGGTGCTATTGTTATCGCATCAATATTAAATTTATCTTGGTTTTTTAATAAATATGCAAGTGCAAAATGATCGTCACATTCAGTATCCATGTCTGTATCTAATATTACATTAACTTTTTCTTTTTTATAGTTTGTAATAAATTCATAAATTTCTTTCCAATTATAAACTCTTGTAATTTCTTTTTCTTCTCTATTACAAGGTTTGTCCATTATAAGTGTAGTTATATTTTTTTTATAACATTCTCTACAAATACTATTAGAATCATCTATCATTACATCAATACCATTTTCTATACATTTTTCTGCCTTTTCTTTTTTATATTTTGTAAAAATTAATTTATCATATGGTATCTCTTTTTCTCTTAACCATTTCTTTGTCATATTATATGGGTCTGAGTATTCTCCATTATCCCTACCTGTAATAATTACAATAGTATGTCCATCTTCTTTTAATTTTTCAATATATTCTTTTGCACCTTCTTTTACTCCTAAGTTTTTAGCTATTCTTTCAACATTGTCTAGATAAAATGGCCATAATTCTTCTTCAGACCAATCAAACATTCCCTCAGTCATATGTTTATTTGGGTCAATGATTCCTGTATTTCTTAATTCTTTATCATGCTTTAAAAATTCTTCTTCCAATGCTTCATCAAATTTTGATATTACATTATCTATATCTATTCCTATGTTCATTTTTTACCTCTTCCTTATTAATTATATATTTTATTAAACTTCTTTATTTAATCATATTCTTTGTTTATATATACAATAAATACTATATACACTAGTATTGCTATAAGAAAAGTCGTTGATATAATATTTCCATTTTCCTTAAAAACAGTATAAGATAATAATGGAATTATTGCTGTAACAATTCCTTCTATAAACCTTTCAAATGTTACATATGAAGTTTGATAATTTTCTTTTGAACTCTCATATATAGCAACATTATCGTATATATCATAAGCACTATTTGCGCACCCCATAAAAACATATATTATCGGTAATAAATATATTACATAGTTAGCTTTAAACACAAATAATAATATAAAAGAAATTATATATAATATGCCATTTGGAATAAGTACTCTTTTCCATTCTCTGCCATCTGCTTTTCTTGCCCAAAATTTACTAAATAATGCATCTGACAAATTTATTACTATATTTAAAATACTGTAATATACATAATTTATATGTATATACCTAAGTAAATACACATTTAAGTACATTGTTCCAATTCCTAATGCAAATCTATTAATTCCTGCAGTAATTAGTACTTTTTTAAACGATTTATCTTTTGCAGGTCTTGATATAGATTCTTTAATTGTAATTGGCTTATTTTCTATCTCAGGTTTATACGTATTTATCCTTATCATAATATCAATAAATGCTATAATAAAGACTATCCCAAATAATATTAAGAATCCGTTTAATTCATATCCATTTGCTTTAAACTTATCTAATATAACTCCCATAAATAAACTAAATGCCATAACAACTGTATTTTTTATCATATTTTTACTTGAAGCAAATTTTGTTCTGTCTTCTTTTTTTACTAGTGTCATTCTCCAATTTACAAATGTTATATATCCCATTTCTCCTGTTACTGCATATATTGATGCAAATATGAAAAAGAATATTGTTCTAACAGTTATATTATCTGATATAAATGGTATAAAAGCAAAACCAACTGACGCTAATCTGTATATAGTATAATTTGATAATACTACCAATTTTGATTGTCCTATTTTTGAAAAAAGTGGTGCTGCTAATATTTGTAGCACATTTGTTATTGTGTCTAATACTGCATATATTCCAATTGCTAAGTCTGATAGTCCTAAATATACTGCAAATGCAGTTATCAGTGAACTACTTGCTATTTTGTTATTTGCGGTATCTAATATTGATGATGTAAGATATTTTTTATATTCTTTTTTATAATTCATTTTCTTGTTCCTTTTCATTATTATTTATTATAATTTTATACAAATATATACTTACAAAAATTTCTATTATTGATAAAACCGTTAAAATACTTATTACTAATACCATTGGGTATTTTAACAGTATTGTCGTAAAACTCAAACTTATTATTGTTCTCACAATTTTTCTTGATAACTCCATAGTTGTTAATAATGTTTGTTGTCTATTTTTATCAGTATTTTTCAAGGCTAAATCCTGCATATATACCTTAAAGGGATCTCTTATAAAAAGTATAATTACATATCCAAACCCCATAATCACAAATTTCATTACTGGCATATTAGATACATTATAACCAATAAGCATTAAAATCAATGATATTAATAATCCCACTGGAAGCATTATTCCTACTTTGTCTTCATATTTTTTATGTATTTTGTCAAATTTTATATTTGATAATAATCTTACTATCCTTGACACACATAATATTGCACCAATTACTAGTGATGTTTTTTCAACATCATATAATTTTAGTAATTCTTGTTGAATAAATAGTTTTCCATTAGATTGTCCAGAATTTACCATTGGATAACACAATCCATATGAAAGTAGTATGAATATTATAATTTTTGTGTATTTAATTTTTCCTTTACCTGTTTCTTTATTTTTTTCTAATTTATTTTTATTATCTTTTGAATAGTCTACCATATACCAAGATAATATAAAACATATTACACAAAATGTAATACAGCCTATCATTGGCAAATAGTTATTAATATTAAACATTATACTTGCTATAAATGATATAATCATTGTCACAGCTGCATATATTGTATTTGCTTTTGTTCTATATTTTATATATTCATTTTCTTTATGTTGTAATTCCAAATTATTTTTTAGAACTGCATTTATCATATTTTGAAATGTAAATGCCATCTCGTAAAATATTTTTCCAATTACGATTGTTATGTAATTTTTACCAAATGTTAATAATATACTTGATATTAGTAATAAAAATGATCCTAATCTAACTGATTTTGTATTTCCTATTTTGTGTATTATTTTAAGCAATGGTACTTGCAATAAAATATTTATTATCATTGATATTGATGTTAGAGATACTATTTGTGATGCTGTAAAGTTTTTTACTACTGTTAAAAATAATGTGTCTATTGCAACCCAAAATAATAAATCCCCTGATAGTCCATCATACCATGGAAATATCTTATTAAATCTCTTTAGTTTATTTTCTTCCATTTGTTACTCCATCTTTTATTCTTCTATTTCATATAAATTTTTATATTCTTCACAATTATTCATTAATTCTATATGTGTACCAGAAGCGCATATTTTATGCTTGTCAACCACAAAAATATTATCCGCATCAACTATTGTACTTAATCTATGTGCCACAATTATAACAGTGTGATCTTTTGATAATTCTTTAATAACATTCTTAATTTTATCTTGGTTGCTATTATCCAAAGAACTTGTTGCTTCATCTAATAAAATTATTTTTGATTTTTTTATTAGTGCCCTTGCAATTGCTATTCTCTGCTTTTGTCCACCACTTAGAATCACTCCATTTTCTCCAACAAGAGTGTCATAACCATCTTCCATAGATTCTATAACATCATGAATCTGTGCCTTTTTACAAACATCGATTATTTCCTCATCAGTCGTATCAGGATTTGCCAATTTTATATTATCTTTTATTGATAAATTAAAAATATATGGTGATTGTGAAACAATAGAAATATTATCTTTTATTGTTTTTTCTGATAAATCATTTATATTATAATTATCTATTAAAACTTTTCCACTATCTACACTATATCCTTTACTAATTAATTTTAAAATTGTTGATTTTCCTTCTCCACTTTTTCCTACAATTGCTATCATTTTATTTGGTTCTATTTTGAAGTTAAGATTTTCAAATAACTTGTTTGAGTTATATTGAAAATCTACATTTTTAAATTCTATATTTCCTTTTATATTATTTACTTTTAATGTTCCAAAATTTTCTTTAACAAAAGACTTATATGTAATTATATCAAAAACTCTTGATGATGAAACTTTTCCATCTGCTAATTTTTCTCTTATTTCTGATATATCATTTATCAAATTTAAAACCTTATTTTTATATAAGAAAATTATCAAAAATGAACTTACTTGAAGTGTATTGTTCATAATGAAATGTATTGATAGCAAAACGAATATAAAGTCTAAAATATGTTGAAATACTGCAATCCATCTGTTCCAAGTTCTTCTAGTATGTGTAGTTTTAATTTCTGCTTTTATAGTTTCTAACTGTTTTGCATTAGTTTCTTTTAAAACTATTTCTTTTAGATTTAAGTTTTTTATTTCTCTTATACCTCTTATAATATCTGTATATAATCCAACAGTTTTTTCGTCTTTTTCCTTATAATCTTTTTTTACTCTTTTATAATAGAATAATTTTTTTGAAGTTAACATATATACTAATATTATATTTAAAATTAAAAATATTCCTAAATATGCATTAAGATATAATACATAAACTATAAAACTTACATTTAATATTATTCCAGATAAGTCATCTGTTATGTAATCAAATAATTCTGATAATTCTGTTGTATCTTTATTTAATCTTGAAATAAAAATTCCTGAATTTGTGTTATCAAAATTCTTTACTTCAAAGTTTGTCAAACTTTCTAACATATCTCTTTTTAAATCAAAGTTTACTTTTCCATTTAATTTTAATACTACTCTAGACCACAAATTTGTTACTATTTCTATAATTATTCTTAATATTAGTAAAAATAGTGCTATTTTTATTATATTAGTTTTGTCAAAGTCTTCAAAGAATCCAAGCATTTTTCCTTCATATATTGGTGATAATAATGATATTCCAGCATATGCTAAACTCAATATTATTACTCCTATTGAAAGAAATTTATATTTTTTATAATATTTTAGCAATTCAATTAGATTTTTTGTATCTTTTTTCATTTTGTTTCTCCATTTTAATTTATAGTATTTTTTCATATATAAATGCTTTTTCATCCGTATTTTTTTCTAATTTTCCATATTCTATATCTTCTATTATTGTTTCATAAATTTTTTTACATCCACATTTTTCATAAAAATGATAATTACATGATTCATCTGTTAGTATTTGTAAGTTTTTCATATTATCTTTTTTAGCCATCTTAAATACTTCAAGCAATAATTTTTCACCTATTTTTTGTCCTCTAAAATTTTTATCTACTATAAGAATGGAAACTTCTCCATCAAAATAATTTTCTAATTTTTTTGGTACATAGTCATAATTATTCTCATATTGATTAAATGCTTCTTTATTTTTAATTTTCTTACTTTTTCGTAATATATTACCTATTTTTTTGTATATTTTTCTTTTTATTAATCTTCTATGTGAGCTTTTATTTGAATATCCACAAAATCCAATAAGTTTTTTACCCTTTTTGTAAGTTATGATTTTTTCACTTTCTTCTAATAAATCAATTAAATATATCCATGCACAAATATTTCCTTCTGCTTCTGATTCTCTTTTTCCTAAATTCCATTCTTCAGCCAATAAATTTACTGCTTGTTTCATTTCATTATATTTCATTTGTTTCTCCTATATTTTCTTATATTTTTATTACTTCATATACTTAATCACAAACTCTGTACCTTTGTCAAGCTCTGACTTGCAACTTATCATGCCATTATTTTTTTCAATAATATTTTTTGCCAATGCAAGTCCAATACCTACGCTATTTTCAGAAGAATTTTGACCTTTATAAAATCTTTCAAAAATATGTTTTAAATCTTCTTTTGTCATTCCTTCTCCTTCGTCTCTTATTGCTATTTTTGTAAACAAGGTATTTTCTTCATATTTTATATAAATTTTTCCATTTTCTTCATTATGTTCAATACAATTTTTAATAATATTTGTAACCGCTTCTTGTTGCCATTTATAGTCACCTAAAAATGAGGCCTTTTCGTCTCCTTTAATAATAATTTGTTGATTTTTTATTTCGATTGGTATTTCTAAGTTTCTGATTATTTCATCTATAAATTTTTTTAAGTTGATTTTTTCTTCATTAAATTTTATAACGTTTGCATCTAATTTTGATAATTTTAGCATTGATATAACAAGCCAGTTTATCCAATCTATTTGTTTGCTAATTTCAAATATAAATTTTTGTTTTGTGCTTTCTTCCATGCTCGGATTATCTTTTAAGTTGTCTAGCATTATTGTTATTGATGTTAGTGGTGTTTTTAGTTGATGTGATATATCTTCAACAGATATTTTTAAATTTTCTTTGTCTTTTTTTGATGTTTCGCTTTCTTCTTTTAACATAACTGTAATTTTGTATAGTTCGTTTTTTAAGTTGCTTAGTTCATCTTCGCTATTTTCGTTTATATCTAAGTCATATTTTCTGTTTTTTATTTCATTTATATATTGTGTAATTTGATTTATTTTTTTATCTCTTTTTTTCAAATACACTAAAAAAATACCCATACATAAAATACTAAAAATTATAATTAATATAATGTTTGATATTAAATTTTGTTTCATTTGATTTTGTACTGATATTATAGAATTTGTTTCATTTGTGTCAATTCCATATTTTGCAAGTTCGGCTTGTCCTTTTTTATATTCTTCAGTATTTTGGTTTGAATTTAATATTTCTATTATTTTTCTAGTATCTATCTCTGGCTTTTCTTTTAACATTGTTCCTATTATGTGTGCAATTTTTTGGTTTGCAATAATTGTTACCTTTTGGTATTGCATATATGTTTGAATTGTTATAATTATGCTTGCTGCTATTGTTAATAGTATTATTGGTAATATTAAATATTTTATATTTTTGTTTCTTAAATGTTTCATTTTAATCCCCTATTCTATACCCAAGTCCTCTAACAGTCTTAATAATTGATTCATCACCTAATTTTTCTCTAATTCTTTTTATATAAACTGTTAAAGTATTATCATTAACAAAATTTCCAGCAATATCCCATATCTTTTCTAACAGTTGTTCTCTTGTGATTAATTTATTTTGATTTGTAAATAACATAAGCAAAATTCTATACTCCAAACTTGTAAAAATTATTTCTTGATTATACTTGTATACCTTTGCTGATATTGTATCTATCTTGATATTTTTATATTGAATTATATTGTTATTTTCTTCTTTTTGTCCATATCTTCGTAAAACTGATTTTATTCTTGATATTAATTCTCTAGTTCTAAAAGGTTTTACTATGTAATCATCTGCTCCTAAATCTAAACCTAGCACTACACTTGTTTCTTCATCTTGTGCTGTCAAAAAGATTACTGGTATATCTTGTTTTTCTTTTATTTCTTTGCATATGTCAAAACCATTTCCATCTGGCAAAGATACATCTAATAACACTATATCAATCTGTTCTTGTTTTATTTTTTCTCTACTTTCTGCTACACTTTTAGCCGATATTACTTGAAAGTTTTCTTGCTCTAGTGAATATTTTAAGCCCATTACTATTGTTTCATTGTCTTCTACTAATAATATTTTTTTCATAATTTTTCCTCTTAATTTTATTATCTATTATACTATATCATATTTAACAAAATAACAAAAGGGTATGTGAGAATTTTTATTTTACATTTTTCGACAAAAAATGAGACAGATTTGCTTCTGTCCCTATTGTCCTGCTCTTGTCTCACTCTTGTCTTATTTGACAAATAAACTTCTTATTTTCTTTATTACATAATGGCTTCCACCACTACTATTATTTTGAGTATTTTCTACCATTCCTATAATAAGCATATCATCTACATTTGAATTGTTAGCAGAATAATCAACTGTAAAGCAGTCAAACCATCCTAATGTACCACTTTCTGTATCTGTACTTGAATTTTTAAGTTCCGCTGTTCCAGTTTTTCCAGCAATTGTAACACCTGGTACTTTCATATCATTTGCTGTTCCTTCTGGATTTTCTACAACTTGAATTAAGTCATTTTTTACAGTATTTGCAGCATCTGATGTAAATACATTTTCCTTTAAATATGTTCTTTTCATTTTATTTTCATTTTTATATTCTATAAATGGTTTTACCATATTTCCATTATTCGCAAATGCTGAGTAAATAGATGCCATATGTATTGGATTTACCAATATGTCACCTTGGCCATAGCCTGAATCTGCTAATTTCTTTTCATTCATATCTACTTTTTCTGAATTTGAATATTGTGATTTTTTAAATGTTAATGGAAATTCTATTGTTTTATCAATATCTTCATTAAATCCTAGTTTATCTAATCCTGAGCAGAAAGTATCTTTTCCAATTTGCATAGCAGCTTGACCAAAGAATATGTTGTCAGAGTGTATTAATGCATTTGCTATATTTTTTTGTCCATTATATGCAGTTAATGTTGTTATATAAACATCTCCCCAACTTGAATTTTTTTGCCATTTTAACCCTGAATAATTAAATGTTGTATCTGTTGATAGTTTTCCACTTGTTAGACCTATTGCAGCAGTTATTGGTTTAAATGTTGAACCTGGGCAATAGCTTTGTAAAAATCTATTATATAATGGTTTATTTGCATCATTATTTAATTCATCCCATTTTTCTGATGTCATTCCTAATACAAAATCGTTTGAGTTATATGATGGTGTACTTACTGTTGCAAGTAATTCCCCTGTTGTAGGATTCATTATTACAAAAAAACCTTTATCTGTTTTCATTTGATCATATAGATTTTTTTGTATTAAACTATCTATTGTTAGTTTTACATCTGTTCCATCCTTTTTATCTTGTTTTGCCAACGTTTTTAACTTATTTCCATTTTCATCAGCTATATAGATTTCTGTTCCATCTATACCTCTTAATGTATCTTCATATGCTTGTTCTAGTCCAGCTTTGCCTATTATACTACTTGAATTATATCCTTTTCCTTCTTTTTGTTTTAATTCTTCTGCACTTATAGCTTGCACATATCCAATTAAATGTGCAGCCTCTTCACCTAATGGATATACTCTTGCATCAACACTTGTTATTTTTATTCCTGATATTTCTAGCAATTTGTCTTTTAATTCTGTATTATCTGCTGAAACTTTTTTTATTGGCACAAATGTGTCATCCTTAACATATGATGCTGATATTTGTTTATTTATGTAATCTGTTGAAACACCTGTTAATTCTGATATTTTATTTATGTTTGTTTCTTTATTTTCTCCTAGTTTGCCTGGTACAATTCCAACACTTGAAATACTACCATTTTCAGCAAGTTTTTCTCCATTTCTGTCAAGAATCTCTCCTCTTTTTGCTGATAATGTAGAAACTCTTACTTTGTCAGTACTTCTTAACTCTGGAAAAATCATACTAGAAGTCCAACTTATTTTATATTCTTTATTTTCTTTTACTAATTTTGCCGTATTCGTAAAATTTATTGTTCCCGCTGATGTTGACATGCTTTCATCATATTTTATATTATATGTTTTCCCATCTTTTGTAGTTTCAGATGGTGTTATTTTTATATCGTATGCATCAATTCCTTTATATATATTTTTATTTCTTTTAGCAAAATCTTCTTGTGATATTTGTGTTTTTGAATTTTCTGAAATCATATTATACATTTCTTCGTATTTTTGCTCATTTAATAATGATATGTACTCACTTAATGCTTCTTCAGGTTTTGGTGCATTTTTATTTATTATTATAAATGCTCCTCCTGCAATAATTGCTATTGCTACTATTATTACTATTGCAACTATTATTATTTTTTTATTTTTCATAAAATACATCTCCTCTTTAGAACTTGTCAAAAGGGACGCCCTTTTTTGACAAGTTTATAATAATATTATTTTTAATACTTGTCAAAAAGGGGCGTCCCTTTTGACATTTAAAATAAACTTAAAAGTTCTTCTTTATCCCTTAATCCTACTAATCTTTTCTCTTCTTTTCCATTTTTGAAAACTATCAAAGTAGGAATACTCATAACATTATATTCAACTGCAATATCTGAATTTTCGTCAACATTGATTTTTCCCACTTTAGCTTTTCCTTCTAATTCTTTTGCCAATTCTTCTATTACTGGTGACATTGCATTACATGGTCCACACCAATCTGCATAAAAGTCAACCAGTACTGGTTTTTCTGAATTTAAAACCTCTTCTTTAAAATTTTCTGAACTTAATTTTAGTTTCATTACAATTCCTCCTTTTAATATTTTTATCTTTGATTATTACATTATAAACAATCTAATAACCATTATTTTAAAACTGCAAGACCTGCCTTAGTCCCTTCATATACAGCTTTTGAAATTTGATATAATCCTCCTGTACAATCTCCGCAAGCAAATAATCCTTTTATTGATGTTTGCATATTATCATATACTACAATTTTATCATTTTCTATTTTTGCTCCAAGTTTTTTTGCAAAATCTGTACTTCCTGCAACGCCTTGTGCAATAAATATTCCATCTATTTTCATTTTTGTATTATCATCAAAATCAATTTCTTCAACTTTAGTTTCTCCGTTTTATTTCTTTTATTTCTTTTGTATTTACATCAACATTTTCTGTTCTATATTCTGGGGCTTGTCTACCATTTGTTAATATAGTTATCGATTTTGCGATATTTTGCAAATCCATTGCTTCTGATATTGCATAATCTCCATTTCCAATTACAGCAACATCTTTATTTCTATAAAAAAAGCCATCACAAACTGCACAATAACTAATGCCTTTACCCTCATATTCATCTATATTTTTTATATTTGGTTTACTCTTTTTGTTTCCAGTTGCCAATATAACTGCTTTTGCTTCAAATTCATTGTTCAATGTTTGAACTTTAAATATTTGCTTTTTATTATCTATATTACTATTCAAATAATCAATCTGAATATTAGTAACTTCGTCCTTTACAATTTCTGCTCCTATATTTTTAGCCTGTCTAATTCCTATATTGTACAATTCTTCTCCACTTATACCATTTTCAAATCCATAATAATTCTCTATTTTTTTTGACTTTTCTAATGTTGATTTTTCTTTATATATTATTAATGTTTTCAAGTTTCTTCTTAGTGTATATAAACTTGCTGATATCCCCGCTGGTCCAGCACCTACAATTATAACATCATACATTGGTTTCTCCTTTTAAAACTCATTATTTAACAATAATTCCTAATAATTTAGATAGTTCAACAGCCTGAAATTGGTTAACAATTATTCCTTTTAAATCTTCTTTATCTACTACTATACCATCAATATTACAAGTTGAAACATCTATACCTCTTAAATTTGTTCTAAACATTTGAGTTCTATACAATTCACATTCATTAAATTTAACATTTTTTAATTTACATTCTCCAAAGGATGACAAACTTAAATTATTTTCCTTGAAAATTGTATCTTTTATATTAGAATTTGATAAATTTGAATACTCTAAATTTGATTCATTTATTTTCGTTTTGTAAATACTTGTATCTACAAACTTTGTACCCACAAATTTACAATTTAAAAATTCACACTCAACAAAATTTGATTCACTAAAATCAGAATTTGAGAAGTCACAGTCTTTGAAGATTACATTTGTAAAATATATATTTATAAATTTTGATTCTAAACATTTACAACTTTCAAAAATGCAATTTGTAATTTCAATTTTTTCTGTAATTATATTTTCTACACAATTTTTAAATTTATATCCTCGTATATCATTTTCTTGATTTATTTCTTTAATTATTATATTTTCTATTTCTTCTGTTTCTTTGTAGTTCATATTTTCTCCTTAAAATATCAAAAGTATCTTTGGAACAAATATTATTAATCCAATAATTGCTGATGCAATTGCGGATACTAAAACTGCTCCTGCAGCAACATCTTTAGCAATTTTTGCTTGTTCATTTTTTTCTTTTGTTATTAAATCTACTGTATTTTCAATTGCAGTATTTATCAATTCCATTGATATTACTAATCCAAATAAGATTATACAAATTATCCATTCTGCTTTACTTATTTTTAACATTATTCCAAATATTATTACAAGTATCATTATTGTTATATGTATTTTCATATTTTGTTCTTCTTTTATTCCTGTATATATTCCATCAAATGCATATTTAAAACTTTTTAACAATTTTTTCATTTTTCAAATTTAATCCCTTCTGAATTTAAAATTTCTTTCACATACATTTTACTAAACTTCTTTTTATTTATCAATAGCTAAACCTAAAAAAAGAGCGGTTAGTTCCACTCTTATTCACTATATTCTACATAAAGCTACAAATACTATTAAAAATAATATTTTAACTAAATAACATACAACAATATACAGAAAAATTGTAATATACTACCTAACAATATGAATAAATGGAATATTGAATGCATGTATCTTTTCTTTCTTCCTAACCCATATAATATAGCTCCAACTGTATAAGCAATGCCACCTGAAACCAATAACACAAGACCTGGTATACCTAATAATTTTGGTAAAAGTTTAGCTGTAAAAATAATGCACCAGCCCATTCCTAAATAACAAATCATTGAAAATACTTTATATTTTTTTATATCTACTGCATTTAATGTTATTCCTAAAATTGCAATTGCCCATATAATTCCGAAAATAGTCCAGCCAAGAACTGCATTATATTCCCTAAATGTTACTAAACAAAATGGAGTATATGAACCTGCAATTAATAAAAATATTGAACAATGGTCTAATATTTGAAAAACTTTCTTTGCTTTTCTTTCAGGTTTTAGTCCATGGTATATACTAGACATTGTATATAAAATTATCATCATTACACCATATATTGAACTACTTACAACACCATATCCATTATGATGAATTGCAGCAAATACAATACATAAAACTAATGCTACTATTCCAAAACTTCCTCCCACTATATGTGAGGTCATATTAAAAATTTCTTCACCTTTTGTGTAATCTGGTAAAATTCTATCTTTTAATTTTGTTCTTGTCATTTTCCACTCCTTACTTTTTTATCCAGACAGATACACTTCTTGATTTAACACCAAAATTTCCGCATCCGTCTTCATCTATTGTAACTTCTTCCTCGCAATTCCCAAGGCCATCAATATATGTCTCACCTATATTTTGAGGTCCAATATACATTCTTTTGTATCCATCACCTGCATTAGAAATTACAACTGCCAAACTAGAATTAATATGTTCATCGTCTCCTTCTTGTGTCCAACCTATATAATTATTATGGTCAAAATAATCATGTTGTAAACCATAAGACCTATCTTTCCTTATCAACATCAATGTTTTCAAATCATTTACTGGTTCAATATTGTCATGTTCTATTCCATAGTAATCTCCATAAAATACGCAAGGATATCCATCATTTCTTAGTAATATAATTGAATATGCTATTGATTTAAACCATCCTTGTATAAAACTTTGTAATGCTTGCCCTGGCTGTGTGTCATGGTTATCCACAAATGTTACCGCCATACAAGGATTTTCCTTTACTAATGTATGCTCTAATATTTTTGACATATCATAATTAGGATCATTTGAAGCATTATAAAAATTATAATGTAATGGAACATCAAATAATGATATTTTTCCTTCTGTTGAAGTTATATATCTATGTAACTTATTTACATCTGCTGCCCAATACTCACCAACTGCAAATAATTCTTTTTTACTTTCATCTCTTAATGTTTGTATCCATTTTTCATAAAAATCTGCATCTATATGTTTTACAGCATCTAATCTGAATCCATCCACTTTAGTTAAATCTAAGTACCACTTTCCCCAGTCAGTACACTCTTTTACAACTCTTGGATTTGAAAAATCTAAATCTGCTCCCATTAAATAATCGAAATTGCCAAACTCTTCATCAACCTCTGCACCCCATTTTTTATCAATAAATTTGAATATTGCATTTTCACCTGTTTGGTTATTATAGTCTATTCCATCAAAATCTGTCCAGTTCCATTCAAAATCTGAATATTTATGTTTTCTTCCCGGAAATGTAAATTTTGTTGCTACTTTTACTGTTTCTTTTTGTGAAGTCTCAATGTTATGATTTGACCAATCAACTTTTGTTGCTGGTATTGTTTGAAGTGCATCTGCTCCCATTTTATGATTTAAAACAATATCTGCATAGCTTTCTATTCCTGCTTGTTTTAATGCTACTATCGCTTCCAAATATTCATCTTTTGATCCATATTTTGTTTTTATTGTACCTTTTTGATCAAATTCTCCTAAATCATATAAATCATATACTCCATATCCTACTTCATCTTTTCCACCTATTCCTTTGTATGCTGGCGGTAACCACATTGCTGTTACTCCTAAATCTGCTAATTTTTCTGCGTTTTCTTTTACTTGATTCCATAAATTTTGTTTGCAGTCCATATACCATTCAAAATATTGCATTATTATTCCATTAATTTTTTTCATTTGATTACCTTCTTTTTCTTTCGATTTTTTACTTTTGATATTATATCATTATGAATTTTAAAAATCTAGTATTTTCATTTTTTACTTTAAAACTATACTAAATGGTCACTATAATTTAATCAGTAAATTATTTAAAATAAAAAAATCAAAATATAAATTTCAAACAATTATTTCAATAATTTATATAAAAGCATTTACTTTTTTATGTTCACTATGCTATAATACTTAAAGTAACTCGTAAATTTAGGTCTAAAAGCAAGTGCTTTTGGGGAATTCATTATGGGATTATTAAAAAAGAAAAAAAAGTATAAAGGTCACTTAGTTATCGAAGACAATAACCTTGAAGCAGCAAAAGGCAAAGATGTATTGGAGCAAACATCCAATGGTAATATTATAATTCGTCATTATGATGAAAATGGTGTTGCAGACAACAATTATCGTGAAATTGATTTGGCCCATTGTCCAAACAATATTATGAAAGGAATCCACAAACAAGTTGGTGGAAAGGATTTCTTAATATCTGAATCATCATTAGAGCTAATTTTAGAACTATCCTAGTTGACCTAAAAACAAACTGAAAAGAAGCCAAAATATTTTGGCTTTTTTTCAGCTTTTCTCTTCCTATTTCCAACAAAATATGATAAAATAACTCTAGTTTATATATCAAAAGAAAAATTAGGAGGAATTATTATGGAATTTAATAAATGTAGTAGATGTGGAAATTTTTATGTATCAAATGACAATGTATGCCCTAAATGTAGTGCAAAAGACAACTTAGAATTTTCAACTTTTAAATCATATGTAGAAGAAAACGGTTTAACACAAAATTTAGATACTATATCTGGTGCAACTGGAATTACAGTAAAAAACATAAATAGATTTTTAAATTACTCTGAATTTACTGAACAATTTAAAAACAACAAAAATATAAAATTATAATAATATATTCAAGCAAAAATACTGATTTATAAATATTTTAGCATAAATCATAAATATATTATCTTTAGAAAGGACGATCTTAATAATGACAAATGTATTTAATATTTTAGAAGAAAGAGGATATATTGAGCAAATGACTCATCCTACAGAAATCAAAGAACTTTTTGGAAAAGAAAGTGTTCCATTTTATATTGGAATTGATCCAACAGCAGACAGTCTTCACGTTGGACACTTTGTTTCTTTAATGGTTGCAAGTCATATGCAAAAATGTGGACACAAACCTATCATATTAGTTGGTGGTGGAACTGCAACAATCGGTGACCCATCTGGTAAAACTGATATGAGAAAAATGATGACAAGAGAAACTATTGACCACAATGTTGAATGTATCAAAAAACAAATTGAAAAATTTATTAGTTTTGAAGGTGAAAATGCTGCAATTATAGTAAACAATGCAGATTGGCTTTTAGATTTAAATTTTGTTCAATTTATGAGAGATATAGGAAGCCTATTCTCTGTTAACAAAATGCTTGCAGCAGAATGTTACAAACAAAGAATGGAAACAGGTTTAACATTTTTTGAAATGAGTTATATGCTTATGCAATCTTATGATTTTTTACATTTATATGAAACATATGGATGTAAACTAGAAATGGGTGGAAACGATCAATGGTCTAACATTCTTGGTGGTGTTGATTTAATTAGAAGAATTGGAAAAGATGATTCTTATGGTTTAACATTTAAGCTTCTTACAACAAAAGAAGGTAAAAAAATGGGTAAAACTGAAAAAGGTGCCCTATGGCTAGATCCAGAAAAAACTTCACCATATGAATTTTATCAATATTGGAGAAATATTGAAGATGAAAGCGTTGAAAACGTTTTAAAATTATTAACATTCTTACCTATGGATAAAATAAAAGAACTTGCTTCTTTAAAAGATGAAAAAATAAACGAAGCTAAAAAAATTGCTGCTTTTGAAATCACAAAATTAGTTCATGGTGAAGAAGAAGCTAAAAAAGCTGAAGAAGCTGCTAATGCCCTATTTACTGGTAAAGGTAATTTAGATAATATGCCTACTGTTGAATTACAAAATAAAAATATTTCAATTTTAGATGCTATTATTTTAACTGGTATTGCTCCTTCTAAAGGCCAAGCTAGAACTTTAATTAATCAAGGTGGTATTTCTTTGAATGATAATAAAATTTCTGATGTGAACTATGTTCTTTCAGATGTTGATTTTAATGATGGTTATGCTATTTTGAAAAAAGGTAAAAAAGTGTTTTACAAATTAGTCTAACAAAACGGGATTAAGGGGTTGCCACTCCAAAAATCCTTTTTTGTTTTATCAAAAGAGATTATTATATATTAATATTTCAGAAAAAATACTTCTTCGGGTCTTCCATTGGGACTTTTTCTTTAATATTAATATATAATAATCTCTTATAAAAAATATAAATGAAAACGGGATTTTAGGTGGTAATCCCTTAATCCCGTTTTGTTATTCTACTATATTATTTTCTTCAACTACATTGTTTACTTCATTATCGACTTCATTTTTTATTTCAGCTTTTTTCTTATCTTCCTTTGCTTTCTCAGTTTCCAAAGAATCAATCAAACTTTGCAATTTTTTAATATCAGAACCCATAAGTTCCCAATCATTATTATTTGTAGATTCAGACAAATTTTTATTAGCCTTAACAATAGCATCAATTAAACCATCTATATCATCAGTATTTTCAACTTCAATATTAGATGCTTCTTTTGAAAGTAGATTTTTTAAAGCTATATCTAAATTATCACCAATTGCAACTTTGTTACCTGATGCTACAACAACCTTTTTAAGCATTGGTATTTTTGATTCTTCATTCAACATTGTTTGATAAATTGATTCTACATATAATAATGTGTTGTTTACTGGTACAACTACCATGTCTTTTGTTACTTTTGTTCCACTAGTGTTTAAGTTTTGAATTTCAGAATATATAGTTTCGTCTTGTTCAATTTGATTGTCTAATTGCATTGGTCCAAAAATATTACTATCTTGTGAGAATTTATACAATTTCAATTTATTTGAATTTCCATCTGTTGTTCCAACTAAATATGAAATTAAATTTTGTTTTGATTCTGGTGTATAAATTTGTACTAAACCAATTTCATTTTTATTATCTTCTTTAACCATTGTATAATATGGCTTTAATTCTGTTCCTGTTGATTTTGTAACATTTGTTGCATTGTATTTTGCTAAACTCCATACATCATCTGTTCTATATAATACATCTGGTTTTACATTATGATATATTTTTAATAGTTCTGCTTGAACATTATATAAATATTCTGGATAAATAAAATGTTCTGATATGTCTTCTGGTATTTCTGAATTTATATCTTCAAATACTGTTGGATAAATATTTCTATATGCCATAGCAATTGGATCAGTTTTATCTGTTACATAAAATTTCATTGTACCATCATATGCATCTATTATTACTTTTACAGAGTTTCTTATGTAATTGATTTTTTCTTTTATTCCGTCATGTTCTATTGATGTATATTGTGAATATGGATAATCACTTGAAACTGTATATGCATCTAATACCCACACTGTTTTTCCTTCTTCTGTTACAACTGTATATGGATTTTCATCATAAATTAAATATGGCATTGCTTCTTTTGCTCTTTTTATAATATTTCTATTTATTAAAATTTTGCTATCTTTATTTATTTCTGTTGAAAATGCTAAGTTTAAATCCCCTGTTTTTATTCCTAGTATTAACCTATCAATAAATCCAAGTTGTAGGCCTGCTTGACCATTATATGTTGATGTATGCTCTAAACCATATTCATCTGTGTAATCATATTCTTGTTTATTTTTTACACTTGTTGCAATCGCATTATTTGTTTCTAACCCAAAATAAATATCTTGAGTTTTTGTTCCTATTTGTTCATCTTTTCCAGATACATCTTTTTGGATATAATTTAAGCTACCTGTTGCAGTTGTAGAAGTTGCATCTATTACTATTTGGCCTTTTCCATGTGTATATTCATATGTTTTACTATTATATGTTCTGCCTGAATTTGTAACTTCTCTTGGTGCAACATATACAAGTGTATCTTTTCCTGATATTTTATATTTTGCAATATTTGCATTTCTATATGTATAATATCCTGTTCCCGTTTGATTATCATCTAATGTTTTTAATACAACATCTTGATTTACTAATCTTGTATTATTTATTATATCTGTATTTTCATTAACTTCATTTTGTGTTATTGTTCCTGAATTTTCTAAATTTGTTTCTTCAATATCTATGTTATATGCAGCCTTTGTATATTTTATATTATCAGCTATATAATCTTTTTCTTTATCTAGTGTATTTGAATTTACAAAAATCAAATTAAATACAATTATTACTAAAAACATTACTACTAAATATCCTGGTATTATAGCTAAATTTTTAAGTACTTTTACTGTATCATTCTTTTTAAAAGCTTTTATCGCTCTCATTGCTCCAAAAATTATTACAAATGAAAATATTAAATATCCCCATCTTTGAACCATTACATCAGTATAACTTGCACCTATAATTTCTATATTTTCTGTAGAATCAACATCATTTTTTATTGTCAACATTTTACTTAATGATATATTTGTTATATTCAATGCATTTATTAAAGCAATTAAAATTACTACCATTACCGCATTTCTTAGAATCTTTTTAACTAATAAGCTTTCTCTTACCATCTTTCCGTCTACACCGTCAAAAAATCTATTAAATACAATTACATAATAAACTGCCATATATATTGTTAATCCTATTAGTATTTCCGCAAAATATCCTAATATAGTTTGGACAAATGGCTTTTGGAACATATAAAATGCTATATCTAACCCAAATACTGGGTCACTTATTCCAAATGACACATTACTTGCACACAATAAAAATTGTTTCATTAATGTATTAGAAACTAGTGTACTTACTATTACTGAAGTTACAAATGCTATTGACTTATTTAATAACTTTGGCATTTCTTTATTTTCTTTTTCAAAAAAAGGTTTTAGTCCTTTTTTTATTCCTCTATTTGTAAAATACATTATTATATACAACATTACAAAATTAATTCCAAAAATTATATATTTACATTGTAAATTTGTTTCAAATGCCTGTATATAATTTTCGCCTAACTCTTTATATTGTAAATATGTTCCTCTTAAACTTGTATAACTTCCAATTATAAATATTGCTAGAAATAATATTACAATAATCATCCTTGTTTTACTTTTATTCTTTTCCAATTTATACCTCCTTATTCAAGTGTCCAAAAGGGACGGTTCTTTTTGGACACTTTGGAACACATTCTTACTTTAATAAAAACGTCACAATAGTTCCCTGCTCGCCGTCTGTTAACTAAATTATTGCTTTTACAAAATCTTCTGAATTAAAGATTTCCATATCGTCAATTTGTTCTCCAACCCCAATAAATTTTACTGGAATTTTATTTTCCTCAACAATTCCTATAACAACTCCACCTTTTGCTGTTCCATCTAGTTTTGTTAAAACTATTCCTGTTATATCTGTTTCTTGTTTAAAAGCTTTTACTTGTGATATAGCATTTTGCCCTGTTGTTCCATCAATTACAAGTAACACTTCTTTGTCTGCATCTGGCATTTCTTTATTTATAACTTTTTGAATTTTATTTAATTCATCCATTAAGTATTTTTTGTTGTGAAGCCTTCCTGCTGTATCTACTATTAGAACATCCGCTCCATTTTCTTTTGTTTTCTTGATTGCGTCAAATACTACTGACGCTGGATCAACTCCTTCGTCTCTTTTTACTATAGCTGCTCCTGCTCTTTTGGCCCATATTTCTAATTGTTCAACCGCTGCTGCTCTAAATGTATCTGCTGCAGCAACTACAACTTTTTTCCCGTCTTTTGCTAATCTATTTGCCATTTTTCCAATTGATGTTGTTTTTCCAACTCCATTTACTCCAACTACTAAAATTACTGATGGTTTTGTATTTAAATGTAAACCAATATCTGTTACATCTAATATTTTTTGCATTTCTTCTCGTAACGCTTGTTTTACATCTTCTTCATCTTGTATTTTTTCTTTTTTGATTCTTTCTCTTAAACTTGATATTATCTTAACTGATGTATCCATTCCTATGTCTGACATTATTAGTATTTCTTCTAGTTCGTCTAAAAAATCTTCGTCAACTTTTCTGAAGTTTTTGAATACGTTGTTTATTTTTTCATCAAATGATGTTTTTGTTTTGTTCAACCCGTTTTTTAATTTATCGAAAAATCCCATAAATCTAATCCGCCTTTCTTTTTTTAATTATTTTTATTTATATATGGTTTTACTTGTCCTTTTCAATTTTTCATTAACACTATTAGTATAGCACATTTTACCAGTTATGGCAACCATTTTTTGAGACAAGTGGAACAACACAAAAATGAGACAGATAAATAAGCTTCCAAATTATTTTATTAATGAATTTATTTTATCATATTTTTATTAAATTAACATTAAATTTAAAATAATTTTGGAGAGCTTATAAAAAACTCTCCTTTTCTCCTTATTATATATTTACATCTTTCTTTCTATAAACCGCAAAAATCAAAGCTAAACACATCATATTAACAACCAATTCGCCACAGCCATAAGTAACAAAAGGAAGATTAAAGCTAGCACCAAAAAGCAAATTAAAATTCATCAAAACGTTAAATATACTCTGCAAAATAAACATACAACCAATTCCTAAAATTATTAAACTACCATACTTTTCTTTAATCTTAAATGAATTAATTACTAACTTTATAGAAAAAGCCAAAACAGCAATAATCAAAGTAACAGTTGGTATCCAACCAAAATGAGCTAATATTGATATAATTTCATTATTTCCAAATCCATCAAATAAATATATAGCATCACTCATATTTCCTGCTTCGCCAAATTTTTGTGCAGACTCAATTATTTCTTTTCTGTTTAATGCTCTCCATCCTTCTGTTTTCTTATATTCTTCTGGATTATATACTGAAATAAATTTATCCAAAACATATGGATTTGCTAAAACTTCAAATAAAACGACTACTATTCCAACTATTATAGGTATTCCCCACAAAATTAATAGATGTTTTCTCTTATTTTCACTCTCACTTACTACCTTTTTTGTAGCTAAAATTAAATATGTAATTGCTAACACTATTACTGATGATGATGAAGGAATTAATCTTAACATTAGTAATGATATCAAACTTAAAACAACTAATTTTAAAACATTTGCATTTATTTTAATATTTTTCTCTTTAAATAGTTTGGTTAATTTATTTTCTTCATTTATATTTTCTAAAAACCCAATAAAAGCAAGAATATATAATGGTACAGCTATTGTATTTGACCTTATGCTATAATTTCCTATTCTTAAAAAATTTATGCCATTAACTGATATTCCAAATAAAAAAGCTAATATTATTACTACTGTTGCAATTATATATAAAATTAATGGTTTATTTTTAATTCTTTCATAATCGCAAAAATATATTATTACACCTATTGCAAAACCAAGCCCTACAAAACATACATATTTTATCATATAGTTTGTTGTAATATATTCGCTTACCCCTTCTTTCATATACTGCATCATTTCTGTATGTTCATTTTCTGTAATTATGTACGAAATTACAAAGCCAAAAATCAATAAAACAACTAATATTATTAACAATTTCCAATCTAATCTAGGTCTATGTACTTTGTTTAATTCTTTGCCAATAATTTCGGCGTCTCCCATTTGCTCAACTGCATTTTTCTCTGCTTCCTCTTCATTTTGTCCCATTTCAATTAGTTCTTCTTTTTTGTCCTCTATATGATCTTTTAGTTCTTCAGCTATTGTATTTCTTATTGGTTTGTATTTTATTTGCTCACATACCGAGTTTAGAAATTCATTAATTTGCAAATGAAACACCTCCTATTACTCTATTTACTGATTCACTAAAAATTTTCCATTCTTCGTTTTTTTCTTTTAATGATTTTTCTCCCTTTGTTGTTATTGCATAATATTTTCTTTTCTTTCCTGTTGTATCATCCCAATATGATGAGATTAATCCTTCTTCTTCTAATGAATGTAATATTGGATATAGTGTTCCTTCTTTAAATTCAAATACATTGTTTGATTTTTCTTTTAGTTTTTTTATCATTTGATATCCATACATGTTCTCGTCTTTGACCATTTCCAATATTAGCATTTTTGTGCTTCCTTTTAACAATTCTTTGCTTATTTTCATTTTTATACCTTACCTTTCTGGTTTTACTAAATATAATTGTTAAAAATAATACCTAGTAATTCTATGTATTTTTATACATAGTAACACTAGGTATTACTTTTGTCAATATTTTTTTATTTTTTTCTTGCTTGTTATGATTTCTTGTGTTATACTTTTTTATATGCCAATATAGCTCAGTTGGTAGAGCAACGGATTCGTAACCCGTAGGTCAGCAGTTCGATTCTGCTTATTGGCTCCAATAATAATTTAAATATGTTTTAATTTTTTAATTTTTAACCAATTTTCATCATCATTTAATACTGCCATTTTTATATCTTCCAAATCATATTTAGCTGTCTCTATTATAAAATTCTTTGTTTTTTCAAAATCTAAAATATGTGTTTTTCCTTCTTTTTCTAATATGTGAATTCCCATACCCTTAATATTTATAAAGGAGATTTTAAATTATGAGAATAAGAAATAATAAAGTTAATGTATTTTTAAGTGATGATGAAAAATTTATTTTAAAAAGAGCTTCTTCAAAATTAAACTTATCTCAGTCTGAATATATTAGAAATTTAATTGTAGGATATGAGATTAAAATTCCAAAAGTTAAAGAAGAACCTAAACCTAAAAAAGAAGAATATATTATAGAAAATATTGCTAAAGCATTAGAAGAAAATATTGAATGCTTAATTAAAGTTAAAAATAAATTTCATTATCTTGGATATTTTGAAGATTAACGAGCAATTGGAACTAAAATTGAATATTTAAAATTACAAAATACAAAACTTAAAAACCATATACCTGAAAACGATAAAGACAATGCCCACTAGCATTGTCTTTATTAGATCACAGTTAATTAAAATCTTTCTTACAATATTTATTATATACTAACATTTGTAATAATATACTAAATGATAAAATTGCAGCAACTATTCGTAAATTATTTAGATTAAATGAATATACGACTGGTATTAATAGAATTAATTCGCTGAATGCTTTTCCTAACCCATGGATAACTTCACTTAAATAAGTGTATTCTAGTTGATATTTAGTTAAGGTTTTGTTTGAACTTATGTTAAATACTGCAGTATCTACTAAAATTTGAGTGATTTTATATGCAATATTAAAAACAATATTATAAATTATAAAAACTGCAAATGAATTAGTAAAAATAATTGGTATTGTTACAATTAAAATTGCTAATGCTGATATTAAAAAAGCATTCTTATTTCCTTTTTCTTTTAAATATTTTTTAACTAACAAAGAAGTAATTAAGCCTAGAAATGCAAAAACAGCATTTAAATTTCCTAAACTAGATTCTGAACCCAAAGTTAAAAAAATAATAAATGTAATAGTTGTATCTAATCCGCCTCTAAAACCCATGCCTTCAAAGAAAACAATTTTATATATTTCTTTTGCTTGTTTATTTTTAAATGCATATTTAATGTTCGATAATTTTATAGGATTAATATCAAATGTATATTTATCCAAATAGAAAGTAGAAATAACTGCAATAAATACTAATAAAACGATTATAATTAATAAAATAGAATATGATGTATTTACTATTACATAACCCATTCCAACTGTTGAGATAATTGATATTACACTTGTTACAATACTATTATAAGAAAATATTTCCTTAAATTGATTGTCATTTTTAAAATTATATAAAATCATTTTATATGCCGACCAATATAATAGACTCGTAGCACAATCTAAAACTGCAAAAAAATATATATAATTTTTAATATCGTTACCTAAAAATAATAAAACTAATAAGCATAGTCCATTCGAAAATAAACCTATACGATAAACGTTTAATACATTATTTTTATTTAACAATTTTAAAGATAAAAAGGAAAAAATCCCGTTTAATGAATACTTTAATGTATAATATAGAACTACACTAATAAAATTACCATCTGTAATTTTCAAAAAATATATAGCTAAAAATAGTGATGTAAATTTACTTACGATACTATTAATAGAATGTGTAAATACAATTTTTTTCATATTTCCTCCTTAATATTTTAAAATACTTCTTATAATAGAAACTATTTTTTCCTTATTCTTTATTATCTATTTTACCATATTCAACAATAATTGTGAAGTATTATTTAATATTCCTCAATTTTGCTAACTCCTCCCTAGCCTCAACTAATTCATCAGAAACATCCTCTAATAATTCAACAGCCATATTAATATCCTGTTTTACACCAATTTCCAAATTTCCACATTCATAAAAATACTTAGCCAAATTATATTTAGACCAAGGGCACAAAATAAATTTAGGACTTTCACTTGATACAGTATAATACTCAAATGCCTTCTTTAAATCCTTTTTACCTACAACACCCTTCCTATAAAAATCCCCTATTTTATTTGCAGCCCAACTTTCACCTGAATCAGCTGAAACAAGATAATAGTCAAATGCCTTTTTATAATCCTTTTCATCTTCACATATCTTACCTAAATTATTATAAGCATAAATATTTCCCAAAGATTTAGCCTTTTTAAACATTTCAATAGCCTTATCCCTATTCTTTTTAATATGTGGCATATTACCATTTAATATAATTAATCCAAAGCTATTAAATGCATTAGAACATTTAAGTTTTCTCGCTTTATTAAAATACTTGAAAGCTAAATATAAATCTCTTTTTGATTTATTTCCAATATATCCTTCATAATATAAATATCCTATTGCCCAATTAGCTACAGGATGATTATGTTCGGCAGCAATTTTATAATATTTATATGCTTCTTCATATCTTTTTTTACCTGTAATTATTCCATAAAATTCCATTGATGCAATTTCAAAACAAGCAAAAGGATTATCTTTTTTTGCTAATTCTTTAATACCTCTTATTGACAAAATTCCTGAATTTAATTGAATATCAATAAATTCTTGAATATCATTAAAAGAAATATTTGTATCATATATACTTTTTTCAACAATATCATTTAACTGCTCATTAATATATATTGGTTGTTTTTTATCTAATATGACATAAAATAAAACTTGAGCCATAAAATCATATAAATTATTTTCTTCTAAATTTTTATACAATTCGTTTGATAATCTTATACTTACATCTGAATCATTTTTACTTATATTATATAGTCTATTACATATATGTTTCAATTTAAAATTTTCATTTATCTGATCAATAGTAATATTATCAGCCTTAATTTCTTTACCTTCAATTAATTCTAATATTTTTCCAACAGTTGAAACAAAAACAGTCTTATCTTGCTCAAATATATTTTCAATTTCTTTAAAATAACTTCTATATTTAGGGTTTATTGCTCTAAAACCTGTACAATAATTATTAACAGTACTATCTGCGATATTATACGTATTAAATATTATTGCAAATAAATCAGATTGCAAAAACATATTAGTGTTATTTGCTTCTTCCTTTATAATCCTAAATACATTTCCTAAAGAAAGATAATTATCATTTATATTTAATCTTATAAATTTTCTTTGTAACATAAAAATCACTCCTTAATAATTATACTACCAAAAGAACTTTCAGTCAATTTTATTTGTGAATTTGGCGTGAATTATGTTTTTTTGTGTGAATTTATGTGAGTTGTTTTTTATATAATAAAAATATAAAATGTTATAGAAAAAATTTTAAGAAGGTGATTACTATAAAAACTACTATAAATGACTTAACTATAAACTACATAAAAAAAGGAAATGGAAAAGCTGTTTTGATTCTTCCTGGTTGGGGTACAACTATTAATACTTACATGCCAATTATTAATTCTCTTTCTACCTACAACACTGTTTATTGTTTAGATATGCCTGGTTTTGGAGAATCTGAAGAACCTAATACTAGCTGGAATTTGGATGATTATGTAACATTTGTTATTGATTTTATAAAAAGTCAAAATATAAATGAACTATCTTTAATAGGGCATTCTAACGGTGGAAGAATTATAATAAAACTTATGAATGAAAAAAATTTAAGTTTTAAAGTAAACAAAATAATTTTAATTGGAAGTGCTGGAATAGTTCATGAAAAAACTTTATATCAAAATTCAAAAGTGAAATTAGCCAAAATTGGTAAAAATATTTTAGAGTTAAAACCTATAAAAAAAATTTTTCCAAATTTAATTACGAAATTAAAAAATAATTTTGGTTCAGAAGATTACAAAAATGCAAGTCCAATAATGAAAGAAACTTTAGTACAGTTAATAAATTATGATTTACGAGAATTTTTACCAAATATAAATGTCCCTACTCTATTAATATGGGGTTCTAATGATACAGCCACACCTATATCTGATGGAGAACTTATGGAAAAGCTTATACCAGATGCAGGCCTAATAAGAATAGAAAATTGTTCTCATTATGTATTTTTAGAACAACCTGGATACGTAAATAAAATAATAAATACATTTCTTGATGGAGGTAACTAATGGAACAAATTATTATTACAGAATATATAATAAATTTAGTTGTTTTGCTAGTATTTCATATGCATATGTTTCAACTAAATTCCTATTTCTTTAAAAAGCAATTGCATTGGATAAAAAATAATTATAAAAAGATTGTCTTGCAAATTTTATTAATAGCATTTCCAACACTGCTATTAACATTTAATAATGTTACAACTTCTATAATCGCTATAATATTTTTATCTTTATCGATTTTTTATAATATACCTAAAAAGAAAGCAAAAATTCCTTTTAAATTTACAAACAGAGTTAAAAGAATGTTTATAACAGAAATATTATTGATTTTGCTTATATTTATAACTGCAAATAGTACAAATCTAATTTTTATAAAACTTTGCATTTTAAATATCTTATCCCCTATCATAGCTCTTATAGCAAATTTTATAAATTCTCCTATTGAACTATTAGGAAAAAGATACTATATCAATCAATCAAAAAAAATATTAAAAGATATGCCTAATTTATTAGTCATCGGTGTTACAGGAAGTTATGGAAAAACAAGTGTTAAAAATTTTTTAGCAAAAACTTTATCTTCCAAATATGAAGTATTGGTAACTCCAAAAAATTATAATACCACTATGGGTGTTGTAAAAACAATAAGAGAAAATTTAAAACCATTTCATCAAATTTTTATATGTGAAATGGGAGCTACACATATTGGTGATATAAAAGAAATTTGCGATATAGTAGAACCTAAAATTGGAATTATTACAGCAATAGGTCCTCAACATTTAGAAAGTTTTAAATCTATTGATAATATAATAAAAACAAAATTTGAGTTAATGGATAGTGTTACAAAAAATAATGGTATTACATTTTTGAATTATAATAATAAATATCTTGCAAAACAAGATTTAAATAAAAATATTTTAACATATGGTGTTGATAATGAAAATTTAGACTATAACAGTTTTAATTTAACCTCATCTTCTAGAGGACTTTCATTTACATTATCATCTAATAAATCAAAAGAAAAATTGGAATTTAAAACAAAACTTATCGGAAAACACAATGTTATAAATCTAACTGGTGCAATAGGTGTTGCAAATTATTTAGGTATTCCATTAAATAAAATTGTAAACTCTGTACGAGAAATTAAAAACGTAGAACATAGATTAGAATTAATCCCTCATGGAAACTTAAATATAATTGATGATTCTTATAATTCTAACCCTATAAGCTCTAAATCAGCATTAGATACTTTGGCAGAATTTGAAGGAACAAAAATAATCGTTACTCCTGGATTAATAGAACTAGGTAAAGATGAAGAAAAATATAATTTTGAACTTGGTAAATACATGGTAAATATATGTGATTATATATTTTTAGTAAATAGTAAATCAGCAAAATATATTTTAGAAGGTATTAATTCTATGAATTTTAATGAAGATAAAATCTTTATTGTAAATACCCCTCAAGAAGCTATGCAACATATATCTCAATTAAATATTAATAATAAGGTAACTGTTTTGCTAGAAAATGATTTACCTGATAATTATAATATATAGAAAGGATTTGATAATTATGAAAACTAAAATTGGTGTATTTTTTGGAGGAAAAAGCGTAGAACATGAAGTGTCTATAATAACAGCACTTCAAGCTATTGAAAATATTGATAAAAATAAATATGATATTGTTCCTATATACATATCAAAAGAAAATAAAATGTATTGTGGTAATTTTATAGGTGATATAAATCAATATAAAAATATTGATAATTTGCTTCATATTAGTTCACAAGTCACTTTAGCCCAAAGAGGTAATAAAGTTATTTTGTTAAAATGTAATAAAAAATTCTATGAAAGTAGTGTTTATGATTATATTGATATTGCCTTCCCTATCGTTCATGGAACAAATGTTGAAGATGGAACTTTACAAGGATATTTAAAAATGTTTAATATTCCTTACGTTGGAAGTGATGTTATTTCTTCTGCTTGTGGAATGGACAAGTATGTATGCAAATGTATATTAAAAGATAATGATATTCCTATCTTAAATTGCAAATGTTTTACTTTAAAAGATTATAATGAAAGTGCAGAAAATATTATTGATTCAGTTGAAAAAGAATTTGCTTATCCTGTTATTGTAAAACCTGTTAATTTAGGTTCTAGTGTAGGAATACAAATTGCGAAAAATAAAGAAGAATTGATTGATTCTCTAGAAGATGCATTTTCATATTCAAGAAAAATACTTGTTGAAAAGGCAATTAAGAATCTAAAAGAAGTTAACTGCTCTGTAGTTGGAGATTATGAATCTGCAGAAGCTTCAGAATGTGAAGAACCTATAAAAACTGATGAAATTTTAAGTTTTAATGATAAATATATATCTGGAAATAAAAAATTAGGTGGAACAAAATCAATGAATGCTGGAGTATTAAAACTACCTGCTGATATCAGCCCAGATGTAAAACAAACTATTCAAAAACTTAGTATCAAAACTTTTAAAGTTTTAGGTTGTTCAGGTGTTATTCGTATAGATTTTATGATTGATAAAGATACTAACGCAATATATGTTAATGAAGTAAATACAATACCTGGTTCCCTATCATTCCATTTATGGAAAGCTGCTAATTTGAATTATACAGATTTACTTGATAAACTTATTGATTTAAGTTTGAAAAGAAATCGTGAAGAAAAAAATTTAACTTTTTCTTTTGACAGTAATATTTTATCAGGTGTTTCACTAAATGGTCTAAAAGGTACAAATGGTATGAAAATCTAAAAAGGGATTATGGGGCCACCGCCCCAAATCCCTTTTTTGTTAATATAAAGCAATTGAATATCTCGTTATAGACATCACAAAATCAATCAAAATAATTACTAAAAAGACATTCAATAAAATAACTTGCACCTTATGTGGAATTTTAATTGTAAGCTTTTCTAACTGTTTTTTCAAAAAAGGATGAATTTTTTCTACAAAAATAGTTCCAATTATTCCCCATGCAATTGAATACGCTAAACTTATTCTTCCTTGAAAATTAAATGGCTCACCTGTATAATCCCACCATCTTAAACCAAATAAGCTCTCAAGTACAACAGATACTACGTATTCAAATATTGTAAATGCTATCATTGAAATAAAAAATTTACCTGCAGTATTTGTTTTTATTTTTTTCAAGCTTTCTATTAAAATTATTGCTCCAAATCCATATATTGGACACACAGGTCCATATAAGAATCCTCTTTTATTAAATACTCCTAATGTTAACACACAAAAGATAGTTTCTAATATCCATCCCAAAAATGAATATGTAAAAAAATATAATAATAATTTTTGTTTTTCTGTTAATTGATTTGTTTCAATTAATTTTTCTTTTTCCATATATATCCCCTTAAAATTTTGCAGGATTTCGGATGGTGAACCAATTTAACAACGTCCCCATTGGTTCACCAAAATCCCTTGATTTTATTTTACAACTTCAACATCTAATTTCAAGTTTTCTCCATTGATATTAGTTTCTGTATAATCAGCTCTTTCAGTATCATAAACAATATCTAATGCCAAAGTATCATGTTTAATCAATTCTGCATTTTGTTTAATAACATTTTCAAGCATTTCGTTTCCAGATACATAAAGATTTATTTTATCTAAAACTTCAAAACCTTTGTCTTTTCTCATATTTTGAACTTTTGATAATACCTCTCTTACATATCCTTCTTCTTTTAGCTCTTGTGTGATATGTGTATCTAATACAACACCTATTTCACCTTCACCTGCAAATGCAAATCCTTCTTTACCATTCATTGTGATTAGTAAGTTTTCTGAATTTAATGCTATTTGTGTGTCATCTATTTCGATGTATTCTACTCCACCGTTTTTTACTGTGTTGGCTAAATCCATTTGATTTTTCTTTGCTATTTCTTGTTTTATTCTAGGTATTAATCTTCCATATTCTTTTCCTAAAACTGGTAGATTTGGCTTGATTTCAAAGTTTACGTAGTCTGACATTTCTGCTCCTAGTTCAACTTTTTTAACATTTAATTCTTCTTTTACTATATCTGAATAGTATTCAGGAAGTGTATTAACAGATATTAGCATTTCTGATAGTGGTTGTCTATTTTTGATATTTACAGAATTTCTTGCACTTCTTCCTAGTTTTACTATTGTGTATGCTAAATCCATTTCTTGTTCTAGTTTTTTATCAACTGCTGTTTCGTCATATTCAGGCCATAAGCATAAATGAATACTTTCTGGTGCTTTTTCATCTAATCCAACAACTAAGTTTTGATAAATTTCGTCTGTCATAAATGGTACAAATGGTGCTGCTACTTTGCATAGTGTTACTAAAACTTTATATAGTGTTACATATGCTCCGATTTTGTCTTCTGTTAATTCTTGACTCCAGAATCTTTCTCTATTTCTACGTACATACCAGTTTGAAAGTTCGTCTGTAAAGCTTTCAATTTGAAGTGCTGCACTTGTTATGTCATATTTATCTAGTTTTTCGTCTACTTCTTTTACTAATGTATTTAATTTTGAAATTATCCATTTATCCATTATATTTATAATTTTGAAATCATTATATTTTAATGGATTAAATTGGTCTATTTCTGCATATAAAACATAGAATGAATATACATTCCACAATGTGCTTAAAAATCCTCTTTGTGTTTCTTGAACATTGTTTAAGCTAAGTCTTGTTGGTAGCCATGGTGCTGATACTGTATAGAAATGCCATCTTGTTGCATCTGCTCCTACTGCATCTAATAATACCATTGGATCTACACCATTTTTCTTTGATTTTGACATTTTTTGTCCGTGTTCGTCTAGAACATGTCCTAAAACTATACAGTGTTCAAATGGTGTTCTTCCAAACAATGCTGTTCCTAAAGCTGTTAATGTATAAAACCATCCTCTAGTTTGGTCAATAGCTTCTGAAATAAATCCTGCTGGGAAGTTATTATCAAACATTTCTTTATTTTCAAATGGATAGTGCCATTGTGCAAAAGGCATTGATCCTGAGTCAAACCAACAGTCTATAACTTCTTTTGCTCTTTTCATTTCTTTACCACATTTTGGACATTTTAAATGTACATTATCAATATATGGTTTGTGTAATTCTATATCTTCTGGACAATCTATTGCTTTTTCTTTTAATTCTGCAATACTTCCAATACATTCTTGATGTCCACAGTTTTCGTCTTCACAAGTCCAAATTGGAAGTGGTGTTCCCCAATATCTGTCTCTTGAAATTCCCCAGTCAATTACGTTTTCTAGGAATTTTCCAAATCTTCCTGTCCTAATTGTGTCTGGATACCAGTTTACTTTGTTGTTGTTTGCAACTAATTCGTCTCTTAATTTACTCATTGCAACAAACCAACTTTCTTTTGGATAGTATAGTAATGGTGTGTCACATCTCCAACAATGTGGATATGAGTGCATATGTTTTTCTTTGCTGAATAATTTGTTCTCGTCTGCTAACCATTTACAAATATCTTCGTTACAATCTCTAACAAATCTACCTGCCCATGGTTCTACTTCTGGTACAAATCTTCCTGTTTTATCTACTAAATTTACAAATGTAATTCCGTTTTGTTTTGCAACTAAACTATCATCCTCACCATATGCTGGTGCAATGTGAACGATTCCAGTACCATCTGTTAGTGTTACATAATCACCATGAATTACTTCAAAGGCTTTTCCATCAACTTTAGCAAATGGCATTAATTGTTCATATTTTACTCCTAATAATTCCTCACCTTTGAATTCTTTTACTATTTCATATGGAGTTTCTTTTAATACTGATTCAATTAAATCTTTTGCTAAAATATAGTTTTCATATACTGGTTCTTCATCTGTTCCAATATTTGCTTTTATTTCTGCATATGTATATGATTTATTTACACATAATGCTAGGTTTGATGGTAATGTCCAAGGAGTTGTTGTCCAAGCAAGAATATATGTGTTTGGCTCAATTGCTTCATTTTCTATATTTTGACCATCTAGAACTTTGAATTTAGCAACACATGTTAAATCTTTAACATCTTTATAACCTTGTGCAACTTCATGTGAAGATAACGCTGTTCCACATCTTGGGCAATATGGCATAACTTTGTGTCCTTCATATAAAAGACCTTTTTTCCATAATTGTTTTAATGCCCACCAAACTGATTCAATGTAGTCATTATGGTATGTTACATATGGATGTTCCATATCTACCCAATATCCAACTTTATTTGTCATTTCTTCCCACATATGAACATATGTGAAAACACTTTCTTTACATTCTTTAACGAATTTTTCTACACCATATTCTTCAATTTGTTGTTTTCCAGAAATTCCAAGTTTTTTCTCTATTTCAAGTTCAACTGGTAATCCATGTGTATCCCATCCAGCTTTTCTTATAACTTGATATCCTTTCATAACTTTGTATCTTGGAATTATATCCTTCATAACTCTTGTTTCGATATGTCCAACATGTGGTTTTCCATTTGCTGTTGGTGGTCCATCATAAAATGTGAAATATCTTTTTCCTTTATTCATATCAAAGTTTTTCTTGATTATGTCTTTTTTCTTCCAGTTTTCTGCGACTTCTCTTTCCATTCCTACAAAGCCGTCTTTTAATTCTACCTTTTTATACATAAAAAATTCCTCCTTTTTTTGCTTTTTATTTTTTAAAATTTTTTGCAACACTTTCTATATTTTGTAATTCAAATCTATATTTTTGTTTTACATCAGGATACTTTTCATGGTCTACTTCTGATAAAAACATTTCTTTTGGTCTTACCCATAATCCGCAATCTTCGTATAATCTTCTATATAATACCATTTCTTCTTTTGTTTCAGAATCTTTTGCTATATCTTCTACTAAATAATAGTTACCTTTAAAATGTTTATAAACACCATGTATTTTTAGTTCTTGCATCTTATTCTCTCCTTTCATTTTTTCGACTTTTTTGACACAAATTGTAAGACAAATTTGGACCGTCCCAATTTTTCAAAAAAATAAAGCTACTTCTGTCCTAATATTTAGGACGAAATAGCTTCTATTCCGCGGTACCACCTATTTTAATAATGTTCCACTATAATTTATTTTAAGTTTTATATAATCACTTATACATTTTACATTATTCTCTTATTAATCTTTAACGCAGATTTACGTTTAAACTTACTTTGCATTATTAAAATATATATTAAATACTTTAATTTTACAGTTCTGCTCAAAAACAGTTAGGTGATAACAAATTATTTTTACTTACCAATTTTCACCATCCATTGGCTCTCTAAAAGATATTATATAATTTGTGTTGTCCTTACTTTTGTTTTTATTATATTCTTAAATTAGATTAAATCTACTACCTAATTTTCAAATATTATATCACATTTTTTTAAAATTTCAATACTTTTAAAATATTTTTTATAAATACTATATATTAATAATTTAATAATATATTGCAAATAATAAATATAAACCAAATTAGAAATTATCATCTTCACACATTTTTATTTTTATAAAAAGGAGTTTTATTATAATAATGAATCAAATTTTACAAACGTATCTAAAAAATGAGTCATACAAATCTAAAATTAAAAAAAATTTTAAAATACAATTATATTTCTCAATTTTGCTAATTGTTTTTATTTTTGGAACTTTTATATATAAATCAATAAAAATATCTAAACAAGAAAAATATTCAAAGCAAATCCTTGAAAATTATAATATTATAAGAATTTACTCAAACTTATCTTCTATTAATACTGAACCTGATTCTTTAATTACTAAAAATAATATAACATCAGATAAGCAAAACATTTTAGGAACAATAAGTATTCCAAAGTTAAATATTCAATATCCTGTTTTTTCTAATTTTGATAATGAATTTTTAAAAATCTCACCTTGTAGATTTTTTGGGCCAAATTTTGGTGAAAATGGTAATATCTGTATTGCAGGTCATAACTATGATAATAATAAGTTCTTTAGTAATATCGCTTCTCTAAATGTTAATAATGAAATTCTTCTTACCAACAATTTAAATAAAGTATTTTGTTACAATGTAAAAAAAATATATGAAGTCAAACCTGATGATTTATCTCCTATATATTCATATGATAATAGTAAGAAGCAATTAACACTTGTTACTTGTAATAATAGAAATAATAACAGAATTATAGTAATTTCCTACAATATAAAAAAGTGAAACACCTTATATATAAAGTATTTCACTATAATCACTATATATTTTTAATGTTATTAAACTTGTTTAAATAACCAGTCAATTCCTTTACTATTAATTGTCTTTTTATTTTGTGCTTTTGCTTCAACATCATCAGCCCATAGATATGCTAAAAATGTTACTAGTAAAAATGCAAAATCAACAGCCATATTAATTGTTAATGTTGAATATAAATATGAGTATTCTGCTTTTAATGTTAACATTTGAACTGTATGTATTATTAAATCTAATACAAATGCAAATAATGGAATTACTGCAACTAAGCTCTTTTTTAATTCTTGTGATAAGTATATAAGTAATACTGTAGCTATTGTTACTAATAATAATGTAAATATATTTGTTAAATCAAAAATAAACATTTTTCTCCCTCTTTCTCTTTTGTTATAAATAAATATTATCATTTTTTATTATTTATTTCAATATATTTTTAAAAAATATATTATTACTTTTTAATTACAATTTTATTACATGTATATTACATTTTTTATTTATCTCAATAAACTCTATATAATAAATTTATTTTAATTTTTCTTCTATCAATTTAGCTATTTCTTTTGCTTTTTGAGTTATATATTTTTGGTCTTCCCCTTCTATCATGACTCTTACTAGTGGTTCTGTTCCTGATGGTCTAATTAAAACTCTTCCATTTCCAGCAAATTCTTTTTCTAATTTTTCTATTGCATCTTTTATTTCACTATCTTTATCATAATCATATTTTTTTTCTGAATTTACTTTAGCATTTATTAATACTTGTGGATATAACTTAATTATTTCAGCCATTTTTGAGGCTTTTTCATTTTCTTCTAATATAGCTTGAATTAGCATTAATGATGTTAAAATTCCATCCCCAGTTGGATTGTAATCTAATAATATTACATGACCTGATTGTTCTCCACCTAAATTGTATCCATCTTTTAGCATTTCTTCTAATACATATCTGTCTCCAACTTTTGTTTGAATTAGTTCCAAACCGTTGTCTCTTGCATATTTATGTAAACCTAAGTTACTCATTACTGTTGCAACTACTGTATCTTTAGCAAGTTTTCCTTTTTTCTTTAAATAATTTGATACAATAGCCATTATCATGTCGCCATCTATTTCATTACCATTTTCATCAACAGCCAAGCATCTGTCTCCGTCACCATCATATGCAACTCCAAGACTTAATTTGTTTTCTACTACAAATTTTTTCAAAGATTCTAAATGTGTTGAACCACAATTATCATTTATATTTATTCCATCTGGATTGTTATGTATTATTTTATATTTTATTCCTAATGCTTTAAAAACTTTTCCTGCAACAACTGATGTAGCTCCATTTGCTGTATCTATACCAACTACAAAATCTTCTCTGTTTAATCTTTCAAAATTATCATCAAAATTTTTCCTAAAGAAATATACATATTCGTCTAATAAATCTTGTCTATATTCAGACACACCTATTTTGCTACTTACTGCTGTTAATTCATCAATTTTACCAGAATCCATTACTTCTTCAATTTCTTCTTCTAGACTATCTGGTATTTTCATACCTTTATTGCTAAAATATTTTATTCCATTAAATTCAAATGTATTATGTGATGCTGAAATTACAACACTAGCATCAGCTTGCAATTTTCTTGTTAAATATGCAACTGCTGGTGTTGGTATAACTCCTAATAATTTTACATTTGCTCCATAACTTAAAAAACCTGCTACCATTGCACTTTCTATTAATGTTCCTGATATTCTTGTATCTCTTCCTATTAAAATTGTTGGTGCATGGTCAGTATGTTTTGACAATACATATGCTCCTGCTTTTGCAACTTTATACACTAATTCAGGTGTAAGTTCTGTGTTTGCAATTCTTCTTATACCATCTGTTCCAAAATATTTTCTCATAAAATATACTTCCTTTCAAAATTCTGTTATTAAAATCACCCTTATTTATAAAGATTCTATTTTAAATTTTTGGGATTAAGGCAACATATACCTCAATCCCAATTTTTTAGTTCCTTTTTAAATACATCATTATTTTTTCTTTAAATGTTAATGTTACTTCTTCTGGTTCTTCTATATCTATTCTTTTATTTTCTAATGCTAACCTAGGATTTATTGTTGTTAATTCTTCTAATTTTTGTTCTCCTACTATATTTTCTATTTCTTGTAATGCTTGTGGTATTTTTTTGTATATAGTATTTTGTCTATGTACATCACTTCCAAGAAAATGAACCATGTTTGCCTCTAATAATTTTTTAACTATCATTTTAGCTTTTTCGCCATATTGTCCTAAAATACTACCATAATTTGATTGCATTAATACTCCTTTTTGTATTAAATCATAAACAAGTTCTGGTTCTTTTTGTACAAAACTATACCTTTCAGGATGAGCTAATACTGGTATAAGTTTATTCTCTTCTAATGAATATATTACATCATATAAATTCATTGGTTCTGCATTCATTGGCATTTCAAATAAAACATAACTACTATTATTAATTGTAGAAGCCTTTCCATCTATTAGTAGGTTCATCATATTATCTGATATATATATTTCATTTCCTAAATATAAATTTGTTTTTATTCCTTTTGTTTTTAAATTATCACTTATTGCTTTTACCCATATATCTCTTTCTGGTGCATCTGTTTCATAATACCCTTCTATATAATGTGATGTTAATACAATTCCTTCAAATCCCACTTCTTGTGCTTCTTTTAATAAGTTAAATGTTTCTTCTACGCTTCTAGAACCGTCATCTATGTTTGGTATTATGTGTGAATGAAAGTCTATCATTGTTGTTCTCCTCTTTACTATTTTTCTTTGTTATTTGTTGTATCTTTATTTTTTTCTTTTTCTAAATAAGTATTTATTTGATTTAAAATATCGTTTGTTCTATCCTGCATTTTTTTTTCTTTTTCTATGTCTTCTTCACTCTCTACTTTTTTATCTGATTTTTCTTCATATTTACTATCTTCTCTGTTATTACTCTTATGTGAATCTTTTTTCATAATCCTTTCGAAGTTTTCTGATTGTTTCTTTATTTCATCTGTTAAATCATCCAAATTATTTTTTTTGTCTTCATTTACTATTTCTTTTGTTTCTTTTTCTCTCTTTTTAAATTCTGGATCTATTGTACTAGCTGTTGTTGAAGCATAATAATAATTTTCATTATATTTTTTTATTGAAACAGGCATTTTATTAATAACTACACCTGCTAAATTTCCACCTACATTTTTAATATTTCTAACTATTTTCTCTAAATTGTCTTTTTTAGTTTCTTTATGTGCTGTTACAATAACTGTAGAATCTACTATTCTTGATAATATAACTGAGTCTGTTACTAATTCACATGGTGTTCCATCTATTACTACAATATCACATACACTCTTTAAGTCTTTTAATAATTTGTTCATTTGATCAGATACTAATAATTCTGAAGGATTTGGTGGTATATTACCTGCTGTCATAATTAATAGATTATTAACCTCTGTTCTTTGTAAATATTTTGATATATCTGGATTTTCTCCTTCTTCTAAATCCATACCAGATAAATAATTTGAAAGTCCCGGACGTGGTAAAGCATCAAAAATTTTATATTGTCTACCTTTTCTCATATCTGCGTCTATTAAAATAACCTTATTTCCAGCTTGTGCAAAAGTCACAGCCAAATTAGATGCAACCCAGCTTTTTCCTTCTCCTGGAAAAGTTGATGTTATTAATAATGTTTTTAATTTTTTATTTGCATTCATAAATTGAATGTTTGTTCTTAATGTTCTAAATACTTCTGAAACAGGTGATTTTGGATCTTTTTGAACTATTAATTCTTTGTTTGACTTCATCTTCTTCTTTTTCCTCCTTTGTTTTTAGCAATCTCAAAACTGTATAATGGTATTGATGCAATTACTGGCACATTACAAAGCTTTTCAACCTCTTCTGAACTTTTTATTGTTGTATCTAACATATTTGTAACTAATACAAATACTATGGCAACAAATAAACCTACAAATGTAAACATTATAACATCTTTTGCATGATTTATATTAGATGGTGTTGTACTTATTTCTGCTTGATCTAAAATTTGTACATTGTTTATATTATAAATTTCAGATACTTTTTGAGTAAAAACTTTTGCTATTTCATTAGCTATGTTATATGCATTTGTTGCATTTTTATCTGTTACAGATATTTTTATTAATTCCGTATCCTTTACAGAACTAACTGTTATACTATCTCTCAACTCATCTTCTGTTTCATCAATTCCCAAATTTGAAATAACTTGCCTTGTTACATTTTTACTCTTTACTAATTCACTATATGTTGATACTAATTTAGAGTTTAATGTTATATCACTTGTTGTTATTGTATTAGTCTTAGAATTTGCACTTTCTGATGTTGCTAACAATAATGTTGTTGAAGATGTGTATTTAGGTGTAACAAATCCTACTGAGTATATAATCCCTATAAGCATAAAAATAATAGTTATAAGTATAATACTTACTTTTCTATCCCAAAACAACATTACAAATTCTTTTAAATCAATTTCTTCCATTTTTCTTTCTCCTTTTATCTTCCGAATTTAACATTAATATTTTACCATACTGTATTTTTAGTATCAAGTAATTTTAAAAAAAAATTACATTTGATACATATATTTTATAAAATCTTTTTTTGCTTTTTCTGTATCTGTTACATATAAGTATGCATCTTTTTCATAAATTTCTTTACTATAATCTAACGCTGGTAACATTACTGAAGTAATATTATTTAAATATTCATCTTTATTAGCTATAAACTCAGGAAGCATAGCTGTATATTTTGTAACATTTATGTTTGTTGTTACTTGGCTTAATATTAAATCTAAAATTCTTGATATTTCTTTTGGTTCTTTACTTGCAATTTTATTTAGCATTGAAATAAATACATCTCTTTGTCTTCTTGTTCTTCCATAGTCTCCATGTTCGGAACTTGCATAATTTGTTCCTGACATTCTCTCTTTTACATAAGATGCTGCTTGCTCTCCTGTAAGAGTAACTTTTCCGTATTTTGTAAGTTTTCGAGTTGGTTTTCCTGAAAATCCATAGAACATATCTGCATATTCATTTACCCATTTCATCTCATCTTTTGTAACATTTACCTCAACTCCGCCTAATTCATTTATTATGTCATACATTGAAGATATATTTATTGTTACATATTCTTTTAAATTTAAGTCAAATGTTTGATTAACTGTTTTTAATGCTAATTGTTCTTTCCCTGTTGCAAATGCATAATTTATTTTAACCCTATGATCTAGTCCATCTATATTTGCTGCTGTATCTCTTGGTATACTTATTAATTTTATACTTTTATATTTAGGGTTTACAGAAATAATTATCATAGCATCACTATTTCCACCATATGTATCACTCATATCTTTTGAATCAGAACCTAGAAGCATTATATTTATTACTTGGTCATATTCCTTTTTTGTTAATCCTTCAATTTCACTATAAATATCATCATTTGTTCCTAAATCGTTTTCATCTAATTCTTGAAAATTTATCTTTGAAAGTTTCCCATTTATAAATGTTCCTGCTACTATTCCTAATGCTATTATTATTACTAATATTACTATTAAAATTATTTTTATTATTCTACCTTTTTTTCCTTTTTGTTTTTTTATTTTTTCTTTACCTGCTGAATGTTTTCCTACTTTTTTTCTTTTTATTTGTTCTTCTTCCATTTTTTCTCCCTCTAGATTTGTTTTTATTTTACTATAATATCATATCTTCTTTTGAAGAAAAAGTAAAGTGTTTTTTAATATTATTTATTTTTAATTCATAAAAAACTAATTATACTTCTGTAATATAATTAGTTTCGATTTAAATTATTGTGCACATTTTTTACATGGAGTTAAACATCTTGCTTTTGCATTATTCAAAGTAGTAGAAGTTGAATTCTTTCCTCCACAAGTTGATCTATAATGATATCTTTTTCAAGTTGGAGTTACATATACAGTTCGACTACTATCAGTTATATTTTTAGCAGGAATATTAGATTTTAAATTTTTAGAACTTGACGTACTTTTGGTTGATGTACTTTTAGATTGTGTTGTACTTTTTATATTTTCTTGTTTTGTATAATTATTTTGTTTTGGCTGTTGCTGTACTACTTCTAAAGTATTCTTTGATTCATTTGTGCTAACAATATTAGTATTATTTGTAATTTCTTTTGTATTATTAACTTCATTTCTTTCACTTATCTTCTGGTTGTCTACATTATTTGTAATATTTTGATTTTCTTTTTCTATTACATTTTCTACATTACTAATATTTTCATTATCCAAGTTATTTAAATTTACACTATTTACAACATTTTGTGTTTGATTTTCATTTACAATATTATTAGAATCTGTTTTTATATTTTCACTACTTGATGGTATATTTACTAAAAATATTAAAAATAACATACTTATAAATATATTTTTTATAACTACATACTTACTACTTTTTTCTTATAATTTAATTTTTATTTTATTATTTATAGGTGGAAATAACGTTATTCCTGATATTAATATTCCTATTGATGGTATAGGAATTTCCTTAATATATACTATAAAAGTTAATATAAAGAAAATACTTACTATCCATAAAATAAGATTTTTTAATAACATTTTTATTTTTTCTAACATAATTTATCTCCTACCTCATAATTTGTCATATTTATAGTATACCTTTATAAGATTTTTGTTAAATTTTGGATATTTTTTACTATAATAAAACAGCCTAAGCTTTAATATTCTTAAACTGTTTCTTATTATATTTATATTGATTTAAATTTTTATTACTTTGTGTCTATAGATTTCTTTTCTGTTAACGATTTATACACTGATATAATAATTAGTACTAACATAATTCCTATTAAAACTCCTGATGTATCTATTCCTACATCTATTATAGAAGCCGTTCTATCTGGAATAAAACTTTGATGAATTTCATCTGAACTAGCATATATCAAGCCTACTAATATGCTTATTAAGAATTTATATTTTAGATGTATTTTATATGTACTTATAAAACTCATTATTAATATTCCCACTAATGTATAAATAGATAAATGTGCTCCTTTTCTTATTATTGGCTGAGATTTTTCTACAATTTTATTTTTAGCTTCTTCTTTTAGATTTTTGGTATATGGAAATACATCAACCATTTTCCTCGCCACTTTTCTACTTAGTCCACCTGAAGTTTGTCCATCTTGGTTTGAAAAATTAAATATTGATATAAATGTTAATACTAAAAAAATCATCGTAATTATTCTAAATATTATTATTTTCAAATTGTTAGCCTCCATATCTTAAATATTATTTTTTTATTATATTAATAATATTTAAAATATATTTTTACTAGTTGTCTGCCCATAATATGCATTTTTTCCATGTTTTCTAAAATAATGTTTATCTAGTAAAAACTGCGAAATTCTTTGACTCTTTTTTGAAATACATTCTGTTCTATAAGCCATTTCAGCAATTGTTTCTAATACTTTAGCATTATGTACAGCAGACATAGGAGTTTTTCCCCATGAAAAAGGACCATGCCCTGCACACAAAACTCCAGGCAAAGCATTTGCATCTAAGCCATTAAATCTTTGTATTATTGATATTGCAGTATTTTTTTCATAGCATTCCTCTATTTCTATTTTTGTCAAAAATTTAGTACATGGAATATCTCCATAAAAATAATCAGCATGTGTTGTTCCATATGCTGGTATATCTCTTCCTGATTGTGCCCATGAAACCGCATATGTAGAATGTGTATGAACAATTCCATTAATATTCTTAAAATTTTTATAAAGTTCTATGTGAGTAGGTGTATCTGATGATGGTTTTAATTTTCCTTCAATCACTTTTCCATTAAAGTCTACCACTACCATATCCTCTACTTTTAATGTATTATAATCTACTCCACTTGGTTTAATAACTATTAAATTTTTATCTCTGTCTATTCCACTTACATTTCCCCATGTATAAATAACCAAATTTTGTTTTACCAATTCTAGGTTGGCCTGCAACACATCATATTTTAACTTTTCTAACATATTCTCAATCCTTACTTTTTAAAATTTTTAGTGTAGTATCTATTTTTTCTTCAATATCCTCACTAACATCCCAACCCAATTGTTTTATTTTTTCACTATTCATTATTGTCATAACCAAATTAGAATGTCCCTTTTTTTCTATATCATCTGGATAATCAAATATTACCTTTCTATTTACTTTTTTAGCAACAATTTCTGCAAATTCTTTTAATGATCTATTATACTTCATATCAGAAACATTATATGCTTCCTTATTTTTCCCTTTTTTCATAACCATTAATATTGCTAAAACCGCATCTGCAACATAATTATATGAATATTGTTGAGTTCCTTCACTTTTTAAAACTATATCTTCATCATTAATTCCATTTTTAATAAATTGAGCTGTAGCTAAACTTGATTTTAAACTCATTGTAGGCCCAAAAACTCGTGCTAATCTTACTATTGAAACATTAATATTCTTTTGTTGTGAATATGCTTCACATAAACTTTCACTTAATCTCTTACTTTCTGGATAACATGACCTTAAAGTTGTACAATCTATAACCCCAAAATCATTTTCTTTTATTTCTTTTATTTCTGAAATTTTTCCATATACTTCAAAAGAAGAAATAAAAATGAACTTTTCTGCCTCAGAATTCACTGCTACATCTAATAAATTTTTGGTTCCATAAACATTTGTCAAAATAGTTCCAATTGGATCTACTGCATATTGTGTAGGTGATGTATTACTTGCTGCATGAATAATATAATCAACCCTATTAGGTAAGTTGAACATTTCAGTTACATCTTGAATTATATAATCAAAATTTGGATGATTTATATATTTATAAAAATATTTTTGAATTTCATCTTTTTTTCTAGTTATTCCTATAATTTTACAATTTAAATTTTCATTAATATTTTTATACATTATTACATCAATAAAATATCTCCCTAAAAGTCCAGTTGCTCCAGACATCAAAATTATTTTATTCCTTAAAAAATCCCAATTTATTTTTTTTTCTGACGTTTTTTTTATATCATCAATATAATACTTATTATCTATTAGATTTTCCATTTAATTTCCTTTCATCCATTCTGATTTATGAACATTTAATAATGCTTTAAATATTTCTATATCAGCTGGTCTTGTCAATTTTATATTAGTTTCTGACCCCATTGAATAATACACTTTTCTATTTAATTCAGTATATAAACTGCAACTTGCCACCGAATCTCTTATTCCCTTATTTTCAGCTTCATTATGAGCATCTAAAATATCCTTTAGTACAAACGCTTGTGGTGTTTGCGTCAAATATAATTTATCTCTATCAACGACTTCTTCAGAACACTCTTCATTATTTTTTTTCAAAACAACTGTTGTGCATGGTACAACAGTTGTTGCATTACCATTTTTAATACATTGTGCTATATTATCAGAAATAATCTCTTCTGATACCATAGGTCTAATAGCATCATGTATTAATACAATATCATCATCATTGAAATGTTTTTTTGCTTCAATCAACCCATTTTTTATAGATTCTTGTCCACATTTTCCACCTGGAACAATTGATACTATTTTAGTTATGTTAAACTGATTTACATAAGATTTTAAAATATTCTCCCAACCATTTATGCATACAACTATAATCCCATCTATACTTGGATGTTTTTGAAATTTCTCTAATGTATACATTATTATAGGTTTTTCCCCAACATTTAAAAATTGTTTTGGGATATCTTGTCCCATTCTTTTTCCTGAACCACCTGCTATTATTATTGCTATTTTTTTCATCATTTATCCTCCTAATATTATTATTTTTTTTCATTAATTATTTTTTTCTCAATATAATCAAAAACCATTTTGCAACTATTTCCTCTTTCATAGTTTCCAACTTTATTAAAATATTGTTCTAATTTTTTTTGATATAAATTTTCATCAAATTTTGAAATTTGTTTTATTAATTCATCATTATTTTTCGAAATAGAATATGGCAATAAATTATAAAATTCATTAAGTCCTCTATTTTTTTTATACTCTTCTATATCTGGTGCAAAAACAAATACTGGTTTTTTCATTAAAGAAAAATCCCAACTTGTTGATGAATAATCAGTAATTAATACATCAGCAACACACAATAGTTCTTGAGTATCTTGATAAGAAGAAACATTTATTGCATTTGGATACTTTATAGCTTCAGCAATCATTGGATGTGCTCTAAACAATATTATCCATTTCTCATTATTTTTTTTCTCTAATTCATTTTTTATTCTCTCTAAATCCAATTTTACATTTTTAAATTCAAAATCATTTCTAAATGTTGGTGCATATAGTAAAACTTTTTCTTCATTTTTTATATTATAAGCTTTCTTAACTTTTTCACATAGCTTTTTCGTTTTTTCATTATTAAAGAAAACATCATTTCTTGGAACCCCTGAGCATAGTATTTCTCCTTCATATTCAAATGAATCTTTTATAACTATCTCTGTATATTTTTTTGCATGACTTAAGAAACAAGTTGTCAAATTAAATTGTTCCTTAGAAAAATTCTCAATATTTTTTCCTGCATTCTTTATTCCTAAGCCATGCCATGTATTTATTAAAATCTGTTTTTTTCTAAAAGGAATATATGAAGGTGCATTTATATTATAAATTATAGTTCTAGCAGTCATCATTTCATATAATCCTCTTAAACTTTTTAATTCTACAAATTTTACATCACCCAAACTTAATTTTCTCTGAAAATTTTTCGAAGTCCCCCAAAAAAATTTATAATCCATTTTTTTATCTTTCGCATATTCATATATTGCCTTTGAATCAAATCCTACTGCTGTTCCATCAAAACTCATTAAGAATATCTTTTTATCATCTATTGGAAAAATATGCATAACTTTCAATATGTTTTTAACTATTTTCTTTACTATTTTCATGTTCTTTACTCCTATTATCTTTTATCATACTAATAAAAACATCTTTATATCTATATATATACACTAATATAAAAAATACAATAAAGTATCTATAAATTAAACCTACGATATTAACTCTATTTAAAAAATACACACTTATTGAAATCAAAAATAGAATCACAATATACTTAAAAAGAAATTTTATATCATAAATGCTATTAATATCATTTTTACTAGCAATTTTCCAATGAAATACAAATAATAAAACATATGCTATTACTGTTGTATATGCTGCCATTTTATATCCTCCAATAGATATAAAAATTATATTCAAAATAACATTAATAACAGTTGCTAATACAGTTCCTATTGAAATATATTTTGTTTTTTTATAGTAATATTCTATATTAACAGGTAACATATATAAAAATATAAAATAATTAGCAATAGACAAAGGAATTAATAAATCCATTCCACCCCAATATTCAGACGAAGCCACAATTTTCGTTATTTCTGGCATAACACATATAAATCCTATTGTTAATACAGTAAATAACTTTATATAATATTTTGAAGAACTAAGTATTTTTTCTTTTTTTCCATCTTTCAAAGTTACAAATACCCATGGTGTCCATGCATTATCAAACGATATACATATAACATTCAATATTGTACACAATGTATATATATAACTATATATTCCTGCTTCAGAATTTCCTACCATATTTCCGTATCATTACTCTATCAAATTGAGACAATAAAGATTGAGAAATAACATGAGGTACAAGTGGTAATCCTATTGATAATGCATACTTCCAATACCCTTTATCATATAATTTTTTTCCATTTTTTAATATAAAAAAAACTATTAATATTGATATAATAATTATAGGTATTGCTGTTCCTAAAATTCTTCCAACGTATCTATCAGTATTAAATACAAATAATATTAACAATATAGATAAAACGATATTTCCAATTGTATTAAAAAAAGAAATCATTAAATAAGATTTATATTTAAATTCTATATTTAATTTAGCACCATAAAAATATATCAAATATGCTCCAAAACTTTGCAATATTAGACAATTTATCATTATTCTACTAAAACCAATAACATCTTTATAAAAATCAAAAAATATATTTGCTAGTATTAATATTAGAGTTAAAACCATAATACTTAAAGATAATACAGAAGACAAATATTCATCAAACTTATCTCCATAGTCTAATTTAGCATTTTTTATTGTTCCGATATAAACCTAACCCTAAAATTGCAGTTAAAATTCCTTCGTATGCCATATATGTATTATATATACCAAAATCCGTTGTTGAAAGGATTCTAGTGAATATAGGCAATGATAAAAAAATACATCCTTTTAATATAAAATTTCCAATTGTATACCAGATTCCAGCTTTTGCTGCCTTTTTTTCTAATTTTTCATTCTTCATCTACCTTAACTCCTGCTATATTTGTATTACTAAATAATGTTATACTTTTATACACTATTGTAAATAATATTACTATAATCATTACATTCGCAATTCCTCCTGATGCACAATGAGCAAATTGCCAAACATAAAATGATGAAATAAAATTTTTATTATTACAATTAAAATAATTATCAAGTTTTTCCCCTAAAATTCCAAGGAAAAACATTCCTATGTACATAGATAAATTACCAAAATTCATATAAAATTCCCCTAATATTGTTGGAGTAACACCACCACCATTAAATGTTATACCTATTTGTTCCTTTAGCCATAGTGTAAAGTCCAAATCCGGTCCTGGCTTCAACATTAATATATTTATTAAATATGTGTAACCATGTTGAAATTCTACTTTTTTTGGAAAAGTTGAAAAAACATAATTCAAATTTATGTCATTTACATAAAGTCCTGAAAGAAGTAATTGTAACATTTTAACATTTTCTCCACTTCTTATAATTGATAATATTGCAATTAAAAAAACAAAAACAATTCCACAACCTATTATCTTATATGATTTAATATTATTTTTTCCAGCATACATAATAAATAGTATAACATATAAAGTCATAACATTGCTTCTAAAGCCTGTTAACAACATAATTATTGTTGATAAAAATATAAGACCCCATAATATTATTAACTCACGTTTATTATCAATATTATTTTTCTTATTTTTGTAATATAAATCCAAAAACATTGCTATAATTAAAATTTGCAATTGTATTCCATATAATAAAATGCCATTACCAGATACTGCACTTATTCTGCCATTTTCAATATCTCCACTAAAAAGAAAAATTCTATTTTTATAAAAATAAATAACTGAAAAAATAATAGAAATGAAATATAGTATATATAAAATATTTTTTTTAGATATCCCTATTTTAAATCTTATTTTTTTCAAGTTTGTATTGTGCTTTTTTAATTTAAAAAAGCCCGCAATTATATTTCCTATAAAAAAACAAAGCAATGTACCTAATATAATATTCTGATAATTATATCCAAAATCTTTTCCTTGATACATTAATATTATCGGCCCCAATGCAATAACATAAATATAAAAAGCCAAGAATATTATTGGGGCAGAAATCAACTTAAAATTATTTAAAAACAATATACCTATCGATATCATAACTAATATACTAGTATATGTAATAATATTATACTTTTCTAATATACTACTATATATGAATATTATTATAGTAATAATACACAAAATTAAAGCTACCTTTTTATTATTAATTTTTCCACTATTGATTTGCATTTTTCCTCCCTTTATATAGCATATTAAATTTAATAATATCGTTCAAATATTATTAAAAATTAATAATATTTCCTAATAGAAAACTATAATCTAATCTTGTTTTAATTGTCTCTCAATGTCTTCATCAACAATTTCTTCACCTGATTTATGTTTCAACTGTTCATTAGAAGCATCTGATAATCCATTATCAATAGTAGCATTTAAATCACAAGTAGATAACTTGTCTAAATCTTCTTTTGTTACTTTTCCATCTCTATATTGTCTTACAATTGGTAATTCATACATTGAATATTTTTTCTTTGTCCAGAATTTTGCTTTATGTTTAATTACCCACCATGCTGGTTTCCAAATATATTTGTGCATAGCTGGTGAAACTGAGCCAATCATCCAACAATTTCTAGAACAATGTCTTACTATATTTCTTACTTTTTCTGCTTTTTCAGAATTCCACAATTCATCCCATGATTGTTCATTTAGGTTTCCCATTACTTCTTTACATTTTGTTCCATTACATGGCATAACATCACCATATGGGTCTATAAAAAAAGTATCAAAAGCCATATCACATGGTAATAATCTTTTTTGTCCATATATATAATTAATCAATCCATGATTAAAATATGCTCTAAACCATTTCTTTGGTGATTTTGATGCTAATAACTTATTAATTAATTTTTCGAATTCTTGTGCAACCATTGGTCTATCATGAATAATATTTTTAGCCTCAACAAAATAAAAACTATTATGTAAAGATGCTGTTGCAAATTCCATTCCAATTTCGTTAGATAAATCATATAATGAAACTAAATCTTTTGCATTTTTATCTTGAACAGTCATTCCAAATCCAACATCTGGATGTTTCATTTCGACTAATTTTTTTAATGTTGAATATCCTCTATTAAATCCATCATTCAATCCTCTAATTTCATTATTTGTTTGTTCTAAACCTTCTATAGATATTCTTATTCCTACATTTGGAAATTCCTTACATAACTTTATTATTCTATCAGTAAAGAATCCATTTGTTGAAATTACAATTCTATCTGATTTTTTATATAATTCTCTTACTATTTCAGGTAAATCTTCTCTTATAAAAGGTTCTCCTCCAGTTATATTTGTGAAATACATCTGTGGTAATTTTTTTATTGTTTCTAATGTCAACTCCTCTTCTGGTTTTGATGGACATTTATATCTATTACACATTGTGCATCTTGCATTACATCTATAAGTAACAATAACTGTACCATTTAACTTTTTCATATTTTATCCTCCTCACTCAATTCTTTTCTATATCTAATAACTTTAGCTGGAACTCCTCCTACTATCGAAAAATCAGGTATATCTTTTGTAATAACTGCTCCTGCAGCTATTACACATTTATTGCCTATTTTTACTCCATCCAACACTGTAACATTCGCTCCAAACCAACAATCGTTCCCTATCTCAACACCTTTTCTTGTTGCTCCTTGTAATCTAATCGGTTTACTTATATCTCTAAAATTGTGATTTTCTGTAAAAATACTTAGACCAGGTCCAAAAATACAATCATTTCCTATCACTAATTTTCCTCTCACAGATATAAATGCATTAGCAGCAATTCCTACATTTTCTCCTATTATGCATTCTTCTCCTAATTCTCTTAAAACTCCAGTACATTCAATTATAGAATTTCTTCCAATGGAAAAATTATTTCCTATTGTTAATCCATTCTTTGATAGTGCATCTATTTTCACATAATCTTCTATTGTTGCACTTCCAAGGAACTTCATTTTCTTCTTACATCTTAAATCACATTTTTTACCGATAAATATATTTCCGCTTGCTTTTTTTAATAATAGTTTTTTAGTTAACCCTCTACAAATCATTATCAATCTTCTATTAATAACTCCAATCATAACGCTCAATGTAATATTAGGGTCAACCTTATAATCTTCCTTTTTTATCTTACTTATAATTTTATTTAAAAATTTATTAAACATTTTTATTCTCCTTTTTAACACTATGGTATAATTCCATTATTTTACTATAATATATATCAGAAGAAAAATTATGTAAATATTTCTTTCTAGATTCATTACTCATTTTTTCAATCAACACATCATTCTTATATAACTTTTTTATTTTATCAGCTAATTCCTCATAATTACTGTATGTATATAAATACCCATTTTTTCCATCTTCTATTAATTCTGGTATACCACCTATATTACTTCCTATTACTGGTTTTCCTATTTCTAGTGTTTCCAATATTGAATATGGACAATTTTCATACCATATTGATGGTACAACTACAAAACTGCATTTTTTTATATAATCTCTTATATTATTCGGTTCTACAAAACCCAATAGTTCAACTTGCTTTTCCAAATTATTATCTTTAATAAATTTTACTATATTATCTTTTTCAGGTCCCGTACCTGCAATTTTTAATCTTGAATCTGGAATATCTTTTATTGCCTTAAGTAAATTATAAATTCCTTTTTCAATTGACAATCTTCCAAAATATAAAATATATTTTTCATTACATACACCTGTAGTATTTGTATCATTAACAAAATTGTATATAACTTCAAAACGTTTATATTTAAGTTTACCATTGATTAAATTTTGTTTCATAAAATTACTTGGTGAAAAAATACAATCCATACTTTCATAAATTTTATGTTTTTTATAATACTCCATCTCTATTACACCAAGCAAACTTTTTAATTTAGATTTCTTAATGCAATTTTTCTTTACACAGCTATAATATCCTTTAGTTATACAATCATTACAATTTTCTCCTTTATATAACATGTCCTTATTAGGACAAATTGCTTGCATATCATGAGTAGTAAAAATAATTGGTATTTTTTTATTAATTGCTGCCTTAACTATTGAAGCTGACAATTGTCTTTGAAAATTATTTAAATGTATTACGTCTGGCTTAAAATCATCTATTGCTTTACACATTTTTTTGTAATTTTCTTTTGAATATATTATACTTAAAGCATTTAATTTACTAGCTGAATTTAAATCAATTGGTTTCACAAAATATTCTTTATCTCCAGTACTAATATTTTTAGGATCCTCCATAGAAAAATAAGCTACTTCATTTCCTTTTTCCTTTAAAAGTTTTCCTAATTCAAAATAATATTTTTCACTTCCACCTTTTAAATAATGGAATTTATTAACTAATAATATCCTCATATTTTATCCTTTTCCTATAATTCTATAATATAATTTTTGCGTTATATTTGTAATCTCATCCCAATTATATTTATTTAATATATAATCTTGTAATTCTTTTTCTGTTTTTCTGTTTTTGCCTTCCAATACATCAATTAATTTTTTAGTTAAATCTTCACTATTACTTTTTTCAAATGTAGTTGCCATATTTTCTACTACCTGAGTATTTTCTTCTATATTACTTACTACACAATTTTTACCATAGCTCATAGCCTCCAATAAGCTAATTGGCATTCCCTCCACATCACTTGGTAAACAATATATATAGCAATTACTATATAATTCATCAAGTTCTTTTCCTTGTACAAAACCTGTCAATATTATATTTTTATTTTTATTTGCTTTTTCTTTAATTGTATCTAAATAACTATTTGTATGACTAGCTCCTCCAGCAATAACTAATTTTTTATCCGTATTTAAATTGTTATAAGCTTCTATTAAATAATCCAACCCTTTTTCTGGAACTATTCTTGCTAAAAATAATATATATTCATCCTTATTTAATCCATATCTTTCTTTTATAATTTCAGGTTTTCGTATAGTTGGTTTATTAACTCCATTTGGTATAAATATTGTATCTCTTCCATATGTTTCTTTAAAATATTCTTGTACCCCCTTGGATAATACAATAATTTCATTAGCATATTTCACAGCCATTTTTTCACCAAACTTAATATACTTGCTTGCAAAGCCTCCCCATTTTGACCTTTGCCAATCTAGACCATGTATAGTTACAACTATTTTCTTTTTTAATATATGTGGTATCCATAACATAGCACAAGAACCTTCAGCATGATAATGTAACACATCATATTTTTTAAAACTAGCTTTTATACTTGCAAAAAAAGAATATACTAAAGCATCTATTCCTTTTTTGTTTATTGTTGGTATAGTGATAATTTTAGTTCCCATATACTCTTTTATTTTTTTGTTTTTTAAATCCGCTCTTTTATCTTGAACATTTTTACCTTTTCTATTATAAATATCCACTTGATGTCCATTTTTTACAAGTCTTGTAGAAAGTTCTTCAACAACTATTTCCACTCCACCTTCTCTTGATGGTACTCTTTTATGTCCTATCATTGCTATTTTCACGTTTAAATTGCCCCTTCTTTTTCAAATACTTTTTTAATTGTTTTTAATATTATCTTTATATCTCTTTTATTTCCACATCTGCTAGCATATTCTTCGTCCAATTTAAGTCTATCTTCAAAAGTTAAATTAGATCTACCCGCAACTTGCCATGGCCCAGTTAATCCTGGTTTTACTTTTATTATGTATTTATAATATTCTCCCATATCTTCTTTTTCTCTTGGTAAATATGGTCTTGGCCCTACTAAAGACATCTTTGATGTTAATATAGAAACAAATTGTGGCCATTCGTCTAATGATGTTTTTCTTAAAAATTTTCCAGTTTTTGTTATCCTTGGATCATTTTTTAGTTTTTTATTTTTAGTATACTCTTTTGCTTCTTTTGGATGTGTTTTTAAATATTCTACTAATATTTCGTCCGCACCTACAACCATACTTCTAAATTTATAAAGTTTAAATATTTTTCCATCTTTTCCAATTCTTAATTGATCATAAAATATTGGTCCATCTTCTTTATTTATCTTTTTCATTATCCATACAAGTACTGTTATAGGAACCAATGTAATTGTTCCTACAAGACCTGTTATAATATCTATACATCTTTTTATTGTTGCACTTATAAAATTTCTAACTGTTCTTTTTTGTATTCTTTCATTATGTTCTTTATTTTTAATTCTATATTGTACTAACTCTTCTTCATTCATCATATTAATCTTTTGTAGCACTTCAAATTCACTATTATATTCTTTTACCTTTATCATTTCATCCCCCAAAAATAATATATAAATTTTTAGTATCTATTGTTATAATTAAATTATTGAAATTATTATTATATAACAATTTCATTATATTATTTTTCAAAATAAAAAGCAATATTTTTCTTCATTTTTCGCTATTTTATATTAAAGAAAAAAAATCCATTTATATAAATTTTTGTATAATGGATTTTTCTTCATGTTTTATTTTGTATATCCTGTCTTATTTATTATACTATCACTTATACTCTTAACATCACTTGAAGGTGTATAATTTTCTTCACCAAATGCTTCTTTATGTAATTTAGTCACATTGTTTTCTAATGTAACTGGTATACCATACCATCTGTCCATTGTTTTTCCTTTTGTTTCATATGGCCAGCCGATACTCTCTCCTACTTTATATTTTGCCATACTTGGTATCATTGATATTAAATCTCCTGATGAAATGTTTGTATACACACATGGTAATATTTTATCTGCAAATGAATTTATTTCAGCAACATTTTTAGTTTTTAATTTTGTAAACATTGCTTCAATAACAGTTCTCATCCTTTCTGTTCTCTTATAATCTCCTCCTGCTGTATATCTAATTCTTGAATATGCCACAGCCTGTACTCCATCCATATTATAAGTACCTGCTTGTGTTATATGATTTGCTGCTTTTCCAGTAACTTTAGCCGTTTCATCTATATATGTATTTATATATTTTGTTTCTTCAGATGTTACACTTATTTTTACTCCACCTAATTGATCTACAGCTTTGGCCACTGAGTCAAAATTTACTGTTACAAATTCTTTTATATTTAAATCTAAATTTCTGTTTAATGTGTATATTGCAAGTGGTGCTTCTCCATATGAATATGCATGTGTTATTTTATCTAACCCATGTCCTTTTATGTTTACATATGTATCTCTATATACAGAAATTAATTTTATTTCTCCTGTTGAATTATTTATACTTGCTATAATTATACAATCACTTCTGTTTCCAACTCCATAGTCATCTGATCTACTATCTACTCCAAAGATAGCAATATTTCTATATTTTGACAAATTACTACTTGTTTCTGTTGAAATTCCTAAATCTGCTTCATCTATATCAACTTTATTCATTTTTCCTAATTTATTTGTTATATACCAATATGCTGTTCCCAATAATACTGCTAGTATAATAATTAATGTTAATACTATTTTACCAAATATTTTTAATTTTCTATGTTTTCTTTTTTTCTCTTTTTTCATTTTTTCCACGCTTCCTCTTTGTGGTTCTTCATGATTATTTTCTTTTCTTAATGCTTTTGGAATTTCTTCATCAAGATTTTCTTCTTTTCTAAATGCCTTTGGTAACTCCTCTACATCATTGTAATCATCTATATAATCTTCTTCATAATATTCAGCATCTTTTTTATAATCTTTACTATGTTTTCCTTGCATAACTGCTCCTTGTCTATTGTTTTTCTAGATTTTCTTTATTGTATATTTATATTAATTAAAAGTCAATATTTTTCATAATATTTTTTGGCTCTGTAAAAAGGCATTTTTAGTTAGATGCCCATCTAAACATTTTTATATCTTTATACTTTTTTAATACTTGTTTATATTTTTCATATTCTTCATCCCACAACTCTTCTGGTACCTTATCAAACGCCGTAAATATCTTCTCAGCTTCTGCTAAATATATTACTTGTTCTTGTGCTGACATTGACTGATATTGTTTAGCAAATATGTATAGTTTGTCTAGCATTTGATTTGCTTCTATAAAATCCCAAAAATCTTTTACTTTTATTCCTAAGAGTTTTATTTGCATTATTGCATATAATACTAATGCAAATACTATAAATATTAATATATATACTATTGTTAATAATTTCATTTTTCTACCCCTTTGGTTTTTTCAATTGTACATTTTAATTATACCATATACGACATTTTTTTGCAAATTTTTCCTTTTACTCTTTTATATATAAAAATACCATCTAATATCAAGTATTAGAAGGTACTTTTTTAACATATTACATATTTTTTTAAATTATTTATTTCATATTCATATAATTTATGTTCTTTATTGTTTTTCTTTTTATCTTTCGAAATTTCTTCTCTTGTTTTTATTTGTTCTTGTAGTATTTTTGCAACATTATTATTTGTATAATCTAATTTTGTGCTTACACTATCAATACGTTTTGTTAATTTCTGGTCTACAAAGTCTATCTTTTTATTAAGACCTTCAAATTTGTCATTAAGTCCTTCAAACTTAGCATTAAGGCCATTAAACTTGGCATCCATTTCGTCAAATCTTTTGTCAATTGATTCAAATTTCTTGTCAATTGTTTCAAATCTTTTATCAATTGTATCAAATCTTTTATCAATTGCTTCAAATTTTTGGTCAATTACATCAAATTTTTTATCAAAAGATTCAAGTTTTTCTAATACTTTATTTTCAAATTCATTACTCATATTATCCCTCCTTTCCTTATTTTTTTGCCTTCTGAAAAAATTCAAATTAAGGCATAACATGAAATTTTGAATAAAATTTTGAAATAAACATATTATTGATATAAAAATAAATATGAATAAAAAAATATAGGAATTATACTTTATTTTTGAACTTTGTTAATATCAAAAATAAGTATGACATTATACTATCATACTTATTCATAAAATTCAACTATTTTTTATTATTTTCTAAAACTTTTTCATTTTCAATAATAGTCATTATTATTTGAACAGTTTTTTCTAAATCATCATTTTTTATAACATAATCATACAATCCAATTTTAGACTCTTCATATTCTAATCTATCTAATCTTAATTGCATATCTGCTTCTGATAAATTATCTCCTCTATTAATAAGTCTATTTTTTAATTCCTCTTTATCTACTTTTAAGAAAATAGTAACTAGTTTTGTATCATTTCCCAGTTTTTTAATTAAATTTTCTGTTCCATTTACTTCTATATCTTTAACTATTATTTTTCCACTTTGTATTTTTTCATTCATTAATTTTTTTGATGTTCCATAATAATTTTCATGATGTAAATCATACTCATAAAATTCACCATTTTTTATTTTTTCTTTAAATTCTTCTTTTGTTATAAAGTGATATTGTACTCCCTCTTCTTCTCCTGGTCTTGGTTTTCTTGATGTAAAAGATGGAAGTGATATTATATCATCCATTCTTTTTATTAATTCTTTTTTTATTGTATCTTTTCCTGCTCCTGAAACGCCTGATAATATTACTAGCATATTTATTCCCCTTTGATAAATTAACTTTTATATTTTAATTTTTTATTACTATTCATTTTCTACTTTGTTTTCTTCGTTTTTTTCATTTTCTTCTTTATCTTCGTTTTCTTCATCTCTTATAATTGTAACTTTTCCTTCAGCAATTTCATTTGCAGCTAATGTTACTGGTGATTCTTCTTTAACTTTTGTTAAAGGTTCGTCTCCCATAGCAATTTGTCTTGCTCTTCTTGATGTTGCTATTACTAATTCATATCTGTTTTTAGCTTTTTTTAATAATTCTGTAACTGTTGGTTTTACTATCATTTTTCTTCACCTATATAATTAAAATTAATTATATTTACCTTTCTCCATTATTTTAATTGGGCTTAATGGTACCATCTATATATTTTAGTCTTCTTCTTGTAATTGTGCTGATGTTGTTGTTATATCTTTATCTAATCTTCCAGCAACTGTTTCTGGTTGTACTGCTGATAAAATAATATGTCCTGAGTCTGTTATTATTACAGCTCTTGTTCTCCTTCCACATGTTGCATCTACTGCTATTTTATTATCTTTTGCTTCTTGCACCATTCTTTTTATTGGTGCTGACTCTGGGCTTACTATTGCAACTATTCTATCTGCTGAAACTATGTTTCCAAATCCTATATTTATTAATTGCATAATACTCCATCCTTTCATTTTATTCTATGTTTTGTATTTGTTCTCTTATGTCTTCTAATTCTGTTTTTATATCAATAACTCCATTTGTTATTTCTAGATTATTTGCTTTTGAACCTATTGTGTTTGTTTCCCTATTCATTTCTTGAATCAAAAAATCTAATTTTTTTCCTATAGTTTCATTGTTATTAGATATTAAATTTCTAAATTGATAAATGTGACTTTTTAATCTTGTTACTTCCTCTTCTATTGAACATTTATCAGCATATATTACAACTTCTTGAGCTAACCTTGATTTATCAAGTTCTTCTGTTTTTAGTATTTCTTTTATTCTCTTTTCTAATTTTACTACATATTCTTCAATAAGTCCAGTAGATTTTGCAGATATTTCCACTATTTTATTTTCTATTTTATCTATTCTTTGCAATAAGTCCTGTTCTATTTTATTTCCCTCTATATTTTTCATTTCAATAATTTTGCTTATAGCGCCTTGAACAACTTCTATAAGTTCATTTTGTATTTTCTCGTCTTCTTCATCATTTTTTACTATTAAAATATCTGGTAATTTTGCAATATCCATTACCTCTATATTGTTTAATATTTTTTCTTCTTGTGCCAACTCTTTTAATTGTTCTATATATAATTTAGCTAATTCTTTGTTTATTGTTATATTTTTTCCTTCTTGACTATTATTTTCAAATGTTATAAATACATCAATTTTTCCTCTTTTTATTTTTGCAGATATTTCTTTTTTTATTGTGTCTTCTAAATAACTTATTGATTTTGGAAGTTTTATATTTATATCTAAATATCTATGATTTACACTTTTTATTTCTACTTGATATTCTCTTTTTTCTACATTTAGGCTTTGTTTTCCATAGCCCGTCATACTCCTAATCATTTTTCCTCCCCATTAAGACAAGTAAAGCATTTCGAATTTGTCTTATTTTTCTTGTTCTTTCTTGTCATTTTTTGTTGTTTCTACTTTTTTTCTTGTTGTTCTTTTCTTTGCTGGCTCTTTTTTTATTTCAGTATTTTCTGGTTTTTCTTCTGCTTTTTCTACTTTCTTCCTTGTTGTTCTCTTCTTTACTGGTTCTTTTTTTATTTCAGTATTTTCTGGTTTTTCTTCTACTTTTTCTACTTTCTTTCTTGTTGTTTTTCTCTTTACAGGTTGTTTTTTTACTTCAGCCTTTTCTTCATTCTTTTCTTCATTCTTTTTTGTATTTTCTTTTTTAGTTTTTCTTACTTTTTTAGTCTTTTCATCTTTAGAATTAACCTTTTGTTTTTTAGTAGCCTCCTTCTTTATAGGCTCATCTTTTTTTACAATTTCTTTTATATCACTATAATCTTCTGCCATTTCTTTTCTTCCTTTTGTATAAATAACTATACATTTAACAATAAAATATATTGCAAAAATATATGATGCTACCAAAGAATAATTTTTAAAATTGAAATTATATTTTTTAGTTATATGTTGACTTGTCAATGTGTATGCTGACAATACAAGTACTTCTATTCCTTGTATAGCTAAATCATCATCATCTTTTCTATATGCAATTTCAAATATAACAATAGCTATAAATAAGAATACCATTGTACATAATTGAATTCCTCTTTCTAGATGTTCTACACTTATATTTTCACATGCTAAATTTAATACAAAAAAATAGAATACAATTAATATTGCTTTTAATATATTTAGGTATATTTTCTTCATATATTTTTCATTTACTTCTTTCATTGTTTCCCCCCTCGTAATTTTATATATAATTTTATTTGCATTATACTAATTTTCCAATTCATACATAATTATACTTAAAACATTTAATGCTACTGTTTCTGTTCTTAAAATTCTTTTTCCTAAAGTTATTACTTTTGCACCATTTTGTTTTAATAATTCAACATCTTTTTCTTCCAAACCGCCTTCTGGTCCAATTACAATTCCGATTTTAACTTTATTATCATCATTTATTTGTTGTTTTATTTCTTTTAATTGTTGTTTTAATGTGTTTTCTTTTTCATTTTCATATGCAACTATTAAAATATTATAATTTTCAATTAAACTACATATTTTTGATATATTTACCACATTATTTATTTTAGGTATTATATCTCTTCCACATTGTTTTGATGCTACTTCTGAAATTTTTTGCCATCTTTCTATCTTTTTAACTTTGTCTTTGTCATTTAATTTTACTACACATCTTTTCATTTCTACTGGTGTTATATCATGTACTCCAAGTTCAACTGATTTTTGAATAATATATTCCATTTTATCTGATTTAGGTAGACCTTGAAATATAGTAACTTCTATATTTGATTCTACATTTTTATTTATTTTTTCTTTTATTTTACAAATTATATTTTCATTTTCTAAGTCATTTATTTCACACAAAAAATTTTCCCCATTTTGACTATTACATATTTGCAATTCGTCTCCTTTTTTTGCTCTTAAAACTTTTTTTATATGATTAACATCTTGTCCTAATATTATTATTTCATTGTCTTTTATTTGGTCTTCTTTAACAAAAAATTTTGGCATTTTGTCCTCCTTGGGGTTGATTATATCACATGGTTTTATTTTTTTCAAATAAATTTTAAAAAAGGATTTGAAGTCCTTGTATATAAATTTTACTTCAAAATCCTTTTCTAAATATTAATTTTTTTATTAATAATTTTCTGCTTTTATTTCAAAATATGCTTTTGGATGACTACAAACTGGGCAAATTTCTGGAGCATTTTTTCCAATTACTATATGTCCACAATTTCTACATTTCCAAATTTTGTCTCCATCTTTACTAAATACTAGTCCATCTTCAACATTTTCTAATAATTTTAAATATCTTTGTTCATGTTCTTTTTCTATTTTTCCTACTTCTGTAAATAAGAATGCAATATGGTCAAATCCTTCTTCTTTTGCTTCTTTTGCCATTCTATCATACATGTCTGTCCATTCAAAGTTTTCACCTTCTGCAGCAGCTTTTAAGTTTTCTGCTGTTGTTTTTATTTCCCCACCTTGTAATAATTTAAACCACATTTTTGCATGTTCTTTTTCATTGTCTGCTGTTTCTTGGAATATAGCAGCTATTTGTTCATATCCTTCTTTTTTAGCTTTGCTAGCAAAATATGTATATTTATTTCTTGCTTGTGATTCTCCTGCAAAAGCTTCCATTAAATTTTTTTCTGTTTTTGATCCTTTTAATTCCATTTTCTTTTCCTCCTTAATATTTATTTAATTTTAATTATGAATACTTAATTTGTAATTCTAAGTTTAACCTAAATTTTTACCTTTGTCAATATCTTTTTGTTTCAAACTTCAAATTTCAAATTTTGTTCTTCACCTTGTCGTATTTTATAATCTTTTTTTCTATGTCTTCTCTTGTTAATTTTTTATACTTTACTTTTTCATAAAATGCTCACATATTACAATAAAATAGAAAATATTGTAGAAATTTGTTAAAAAAAGTTATATAATATTGATGTAAAAATTAAGGAGGCCAAAAATGATTGATTTACTTTCACCAGTTGGTAATTTTGACTGTTTAAAAGCAGCCGTTCAAAATGGTGCAAATAGCGTATACTTTGGAGCAGATTTATTTAATGCAAGAGCTTATGCTTCGAACTTCAATTTAGATGATTTAGAAAAAGCTATTATATATGCAAAAGCACGTGGAGTTAAAACAAATTTAACATTAAATACTTTAGTTACAGATAATGAGTTTAATGATGCTTTTGAGCTTGCTAAAAAAGCTTATGAGTATGGAATAGATGCAATTATTGTTCAAGATTTAGGATTAGCCAAACAATTAATAAAACATTTTCCTGATTTGGATATCCATGCAAGTACACAAATGACAGTTCACAACCTTCAAGGAGTTCTAAAAATGCAAGAACTTGGTTTTAAAAGAGTGGTTCTTTCACGTGAACTTTCTCTTCAAGAAATTGAATATATTTGTAAAAATTCTGATATAGAAATTGAATGCTTTATTCATGGTGCTTTGTGCATTTCATATTCAGGTCAATGCTTATTTTCTAGTATGGTTGGTGGTCGTTCAGGCAACCGTGGAAAATGTGCTCAGCCTTGCAGATTACCTTATAAATTATTGGAAAACGATGATATAACAGATTCTGGGCATCTTTTAAGTACACGAGATTTATGTGGTTTAGATTTCATCCCTTCACTAATTAATGCTGGTGTTACTTGTTTAAAAATTGAAGGTAGAATGAAAAGTCCTGAATATGTTGCTACTGTTACAAGAATTTACAGAAAATACATTGATTTAGCCGAAAGAATTACAGATATTAATGATTTCAAAATTGAAGAAAATGACAGAAAAACTTTATTACAGGTATTTAATAGAGGGATGTCCTCAACTGGTCACCTTACTAATGAACCTAACAAAAACTTAGTTTTTAAAGAAAAGCCTAATAACATGGGATTATTTTTAGGTAAGGTAGAAAAATACAGTAAAAACAAAGGTTACATCACTGTTAAATTACAAGAACCTATTGAAATCGGAGATACTATATCTTTAGAAAAAGAAACTGGTTCTTATAATATTTCAGAATTAATGATTAAAGATAAAAATATAAAAGAAACTAGTATAGGTCAAACAGTAACTATTGGAAGAATGAAAGGTAATATAAATTTAGGTGATAAAATTTATAAACTATCATCTAAAAAATTGAATTTAATAGCTCATGATAGCATAAATGGAGAACATAGAAAAGTTCCTTTAAATTGTACAATAAAAATTAAACACAATGAACCTATACAAATTAGAGTAACTCTTTCCCCTTCAGCATTTTCTTTAAATAATGCTCAAATTTCTAATAATGGCTATCTAGATGCATACTCAAACTTGGATATTACTTATTCTTCAGATGTTATCCCAGAAGTTGCTAAAAATAGACCTTTAGATAAGGAAAAAGTTATTAATCAAATTAATAAAACTACTGATTCTATTTTTGAATTTGCTAATATTGATGTTAATTTAGATTCAGACATTTTCTTACCTAAAATTAGTACTTTGAATGATTTAAGAAGAAAAGTTTTAGATTTAGCTTTTGATTTTGCTGTTTCTAATATAAAAAGAGTCCATCCTAATTGCGTTTGTGATAATTTAAAAGATTCTCAAATTCTTTGTTTAAATGGAAATACTGCTAATGTAGAAAGCTTTATGTTTAAAGAAAATACAATATCAGTTTTATTAAATATTTTAAATCCTGATTTTGATTATTCTAAATTAGAAGGATTTGATAATATATACATTCCTTTAAAATATTTTTCAATTAAAAAATATTCTGATATTTTAAAAACATTAGAGCAAAAATTTAAAATTTATATTTACATGCCAACAATTATAAAGGCAAATTACAGAAATCTACTTTTTAGTACTATTGAAAAAACTATTTCAAATTACAATATTAAGGGCTTTGTTATTTCAAACATTTCAAACTTAAAATTATTAGAAAATGTTTTAAACAATCCTAATAATAAATTTGAATTAATTGCTAATTACACCTTTAATATTTTCAATTTATATAGTGTAAATGAATTAAAAAATTTAGGACTTGATAAATTTACAATTTCTCCTGAATCAACAAAAGAAATTATAGATAGTATTTGTAATTCTTCTTGTTGCTTTATGCCTGCAGAATTAATTGTTTATGGCAAAACACCTCTTATGAATATGAATTATTGCGTTCTTGGAAAAACTAATAAGTGTTATCCTACTTGTAGTTCTAAGTGTAATCTTAATAATTCTTATTATTTAAAAGATAGACTTAATATGAAGTTTCCTGTACTGTTTGACAATATTCAAACCGTATCTACTATTTATAATAGTAAAACTACTTCTATTTCACCTAGCGATTTTTCTAACATACATTATAATAGAATTGACATTTTAGATGAATCTGTTGAAGAAATTAATGATATTGTAAATACTGTTAAAAAAGGTGAACGATTAGAAGGTAAAGAATTCACTAATGGGAATTTAAATAGAGAAATATAAAAAGTTGTCAAAAGGGACGCCCCTTTTTGACAATATTTTTTTGTCAGAAAAGGACGTCCTTTTAACAACTTTTTTACATAAACTCGTACTTATATTTGTTTACTACTTAAATCAATTAACAAATCCATATTATCATCTTTTGCAGCTTTATTTCTTCTAATCGCTCCACATTTTTTGCATCTAAAAACTATAACATATCCTTTTTTTCCATCAATTTCCATGCTTACAGGTTCTAAATCTCCATGACAGCTCTCGGCTCTATCTCCTGGATTTTTATCTACATGTTTTGAATGCAAACAATATGGGCAATGATTTCTGCATGAATAGCCAAGTTTTGGTACCTTTTTACCGCAATTTTCACATACAAATTCTTCATCAATTTCTGTAAATCTACTATCTTTTAACATTCTATGCTCCTTTATTTTTTAGATTAATGTCCAAAAAGAACCGTCCCTTTTGGACACTAATGCAAGTCAAATGTTCCTCCACCTAAAAATTCTTTTAACAATGAATTGTTTGGCACATAACTTTTTGGTACTTCTCTAAAATATTTTAATATATTTATTAATCTTTGTGCCTCTGCATATTCTCTATATTCGTCTGTTATTTCTTGTAATAATGGCATTGCTATTGGTTTTAATGCATTTAACTCATATATAAGTGATGTATTAAAAATTGTATTTGCTAATTCTTGATATGGAAATATATTTTTTTCTTCTCCTTCTGTTACTTTATGCCATGTATTTAATGTATGTAATGCTGAATAACCTCTAAATTGGTAATCTCTTACTATTCTTCTTATTAAACGTGTATCTGTTGTTGATATTCTATTATATCTGTCCATATTTAAAACTGTAAGTGCACTAATATATATTTTATATTTTTGATCTTTTGAAATTTGACTTGTTAATTTATCATTTAAACAATGTATACCTTCTATTACTAAAATTTCGTCCTCTGCCAATCTCATTTTTTTGCCATTATATCTTTTTGTTCCAACATTAAAATCGAATTCTGGTACTTCTATTTCTTCGCCATTTAAAAGTTTTACTAAATGTTCATTAAATAGTTTTAAATCAATTGCTTCTATACACTCAAAATTATATTCTCCATTTTCGTCTCTTGGTGTATCTTGTCTTTCTACAAAATAATTATCTACTGATATTGTAACTGGTTTTAGTCCATTTAATCTTAATTGAATTCCAAGTCTTTGTGCAAATGTTGTTTTTCCTGATGATGAAGGTCCTGCAATTAATACCATTTTTACATTTTTTCTTTTTGCTATGTCATCTGCTATATTTGCTATTTTCTTTTCATGTAAAGCTTCTGCAAGCATTATTACATCTTTTATTCTGTCTTCTTCTATTGCTTTATTTAATTTATACACTGTTAAAACATCTAAAACAGAATGAATTTTTTCAAATTCTTCTAATGCCCAAGCTAATTTTTTTGTTTCATGAAATTCTGGCATTTTAGTAGGTTCTTTTGAACTTGGATATCTTATTAAAAATCCATCTCCATATTTTATTACATCAAAAATTTTAATAATTCCTGTTCTATTTGCAAGTGTTCCATAACAATAATTATAGTAATTCCCGCAATAATACATGTATATTGGTTTATTTCCTTTTAAATCAAATTGTAATCTTCCTCTTGAAGAATTATTCTCTTCATAAAATTTTTCCGCTTCTTTTCTTGTCATTTCTACTTTTGTTATTTTTTCATCTTTTTCTATTATTTTTTGCATTTCATTTTTTAGTTTTGTTATAAATTCATCTGTTATTTGTATATTATCACATTTGCAATACATTGCGTTTCCAAGTTGATATTCTACCATTATTTTTTCTCTATTATATAAGTTTTCAAATGCTTTTCCCATTATATATACAATTGTTCTTACATATATTTTCATTCCTTCTTTTGAAGAAATATCTATTAATTCTATTCTTGCTCCTTCTTCTACTTCTGTTTCCAAATTACTATAGTCATTATTATATAAGCAACCTATAACTTCATATTTATTTTCATTTATTTCTTTTTTTAAAGCTTCTTTTACAGTTAATCCTTTTTCTATCTTTTTTGTTCTTCCTTGATATATTATGTTCATATTCTTTCCTCCTCTTTCGTTACGGACATTATTTTATATCAATCCATTAAATAAGTCAAGAAAATATTATACATACAACCTTTAAAAAAATTTATAAAAGCTATAGCAATTCCAGTTTTTAGATATTGTTATAGCTTTTTGTTTTAATTACTCATTGCTTCTAAAGATGTTACTTCATCGTTTAAGTCTACAATACAATTTGATAATCTTTGTAAATCCTCAAAGCCAATGCTTTCCTCGTTTATGTTAAATACTTTTTTGTTTGATTTTTTTCTTTTCAATGTTTCAAAACTTATAATATTATTTTTAGTTTCTTTTTCTTGTAATTTTTCGTTAATTTCATTTAACTTTTCTTCATACTTCATATTGTCTATTTTTTCTAACAATTCAGCTCTACTTACATTTTGATTGTCTTTAAGTTCTTTTATTTCACTTCTTAATGTATTAATTTCTTGTATAAATTGTTCAACTAAAATCTTTACATTTTCTTCTTCTTGCATTTTTACTTCTTTTTGATTTTCTTTTACACTTTGAATTTGTTCTATTAATTTTTGATTATTTTCATTTTGCTTTTCTTCTACATTTTTAATTTGTTCTATTAGATTTTGATTGTTTTCATTTTGCTTTTCTTCTACATTTTTAATTTGTTCTATTAGTTTTTGGTTATTTTCATTTTGTCTTTCATCTACACTTTGGATTTGTTCCATCAATTTTCGATTATTTTCACTTTGCTTTTCATCAACATTTTGTATATTTTCCATTAATTCTTGTTTTTTAGTATTTTGTAATTCTTGTATTTTCAAGATTTTTTCTAATATATCATTATTAGTATCTTCTTGTTGTTCTGTTATTTTTTTATACATATCTTGTTGATTTTCAATCAACTTTTTATTATTATTTTCCTGGATTTGTTTTAAATTATTAATACTATTATGTATATTAATAATTTGTTTTTTAGTTTTATCTTTTCTTTTAAACTCTATAAATACATTTTTTATTTTATCAATTTCGCCTAATATTTCTTGTCTTATCTTTTTAATTTCATTATTAGTCTCATCATTGGTATCGTTATTATTTTCAAATTCTAAGTTTCTTTCTTTTTCCTCTAAAATTTCATCTTCTGGTAATTGCATTTGTATTTTTTCTTTTGCTAACTCAATTACTTCATCTAATGAAATTGTATCTTGTTTTTCTTCTATTTTTTGGATTTGTTTTTCAACATCACTACCATAATAATAACCATATTTTTTTCCATAATACTTTCCCTTTTGAGTTTGAGCTTTATTTAATATTACTCCTAAGATGTTTCCATGTACATCCCCTATTAATTTTTTTACTTTTTTCAAATCATTAATTTTTGTTTTCTTATTTTCTGCAATTAATATTGTACTATCAACCATTGAAGATAATGCTATACTATCAGATACCATTATACTTGATGTTCCGTCTATTAAAACCACATCATACATATTTTTTAATAATTTGATTATTTTTTGCATATTTCTTGAAGATACTAATTCCACTGGATTTGGTGGTATTGTACCATTTTGTAATATATGTAAATTAGGTATTTTGGTTTCTTTAATATAATTTCTTGATTTTTGTAAATTATCTAAATTATCTTCTGAAATTTCTTTTATAAAGTCAGATAACCCTTCTCCTTTGTCTATTTCAAATATATCATTTTTATTACTTTCTTCTCTTAAATTTGCATCTACTAAAATTACTCTTTTTCCAGTTTGAGCAAATGTTACAGCTAAATTGTTTATAACCCATGTTTTTCCTTCATCCTGTTTACAACTTGTTACTAAAATTGCATTTTTATTTGTTGAATATAATATATTTGTTCTTATTGTCTTTATACTTTCGACTATTTGTGATTTTGGATTATTTTTTACTATTAATTCATTTTTTTCTTTATCTACTGGTAATGTTCCTATGGCTTTTAATTTTACATTTTTTTCTATATCTTCTTCACTTTTTATAGTATCATCAAACATGAATATTGCTACTACTGATACCATTGCCAAAAATAGACCTGCAAATGCAAACATTATAATATCTTTCATATGATTTACATTACAAGGAGTTGATTCTACTTCTGCTTCATCTACTATACTTATGTTTTGCAAATTATATATTTCTTTAATTTGTTGTGTAAATACTTGTGCTAATTCATTTGCTATATTTTTAGCTAATTCTGGATTTGCATTTGTTACACTTATTTTTAAAAATTGTGTACTATCTATTTGTTTTGCCTCTACCTTTTTTTGTAAACTTGAAGCCGACATATTCAATTCTAGATTTTCTATTGTTTTTTGTACAACATTTGTACTTTTAGCTATACTGCTATAAGTCGAAATTAATCCATTATTTATATTTAAATCTGTTTGTGTTAATTCTTTGTTTGTTTTGTTCTCATCTGCAACTAATAATATTGTTACAGAAGACTTGTATTCTGGCTTTTTATAATAATATGAATAAGCATAACCGAATAGTATGCTAAATAATAATATTAATACAATTAATAATTTTTTAGATAGTATTATTTCTAAAATTCTTTTAATATCAATATCTTCATAATTTTCCATTTACATCACCTATTACCAATTATACCATATTTTTGTATTTATTGCAACTTTTTATGTTTATCTACTGTTGAAATATAGTTTCTATGCTGCTTTTAGTACTTTTTCATATTCAATTTTAATATTCTACTTACTAAACTTTTATTAAATTTTATATTTATATAGTTATATTTAATTTTTATATGGATATACTTTTAATATATAAAGGAGATGATGTACATGGATTTGCAAAGAGTTCATACTATTTTAAATAATAAAGAAAAGTCTGATGTTTTTTATGATGAGAGACCTGTTTGGATTCAAGGTGTTGATGAAAAACGAGATATTGCTAAAGTTGGATTTGTTGATAATTTTGAGGAACAAGATGTTTATATTGAAGATTTATATGAGAAAGATTTATTTAATTGATGCTTGTATGGCTAGCGAATTATTTTAGAGTTATGAAATCACAGTAAGTATTATTTAACCTAAAATCAGGAAAGTCTTTATAAACTTGTTACTATTCACAGTATAATAAAATATAAATTTTTGAAATTAATGATTTATTCATTTTGAAGTGATTCGTGGAGACCGTTCAAAAATTCTCAAAAGTTTTTAAACTTTTGTTAGAATTTTTAGAATGGGGCAACAAAAAATAAATAATTAATTTCATTTTAAGTAATTTATAAGCTGTGAATAGTAATATAAACTTTCCTGATTTTTAATTTTTTATCTTTTTTATTTTAGCATATATATCATACCAACTATAACATCTATAAATATTTTTTCCTTTACATTCTTGATTATATCTTGCATCAAAACAAATTACGGGTATATGTTTTGAAATTTTGTTAATATTGTCAACTTTATCTTCTATCATTAACTCTATATTGTTTGCCATGCATATATCTAGTTTTTCTTCGGGACTAAATATTATTTTATCATAATAAATGTTATATTTATTTAACCAATTAGTTACTGTCTTTTTCATTCTTTTTCCATTTTCATTGTCTTTATCGGTTAAGAATCTCGCAGTTATTATATAAATTTCATTTCCATCTTCTTTTAATTTGTTTGTTACTTCGTCTGAATGTTTTCTAGCTGGTTCATTTTTTGCATAATCAAGAAGATATTCTCTCCAGAATTCGTTATCCAAATTTTCTTCAATGTTGAATATTTCTTTTAAGTCATATCCTTTTGCATCTACTATTTCTTTGTTGTAGTTTTCAAAGATTTTTTTGCTTCCTATATCTAATTGCCATTGTTCTATATCTGTTAAAACTCCGTCTATATCAATTCCTATTCTCATGTTTTTTCCTTCCTAAATTAAAATTATATATTGTACGGAACTATATAAATTTCCGTTTTTTATCTTTTTTTCTAAAAATTACTTCTGTTATAATTCGTATTCATATATTTTACAATTTTCGTTAATATTTGATGAATTACCATTTTCAGGTATTCCATTAAAATACCAATATATTGCTCTTGATATACCTCCATGGGTTACAATTAGTACATTCTTATTTTGTAGTTTTATTTCGTCTATAAAGTTTTTTATTCTTTCATAAACACTTTTCATTGTTTCTAGCTCTGGATATTTTATGTCTGAATTATAATTCCAAAATACGTCCCAATCTAACTCATTAAAAGGAACTTTTTCATATATTCCCATATTTCTTTCTTTTATTCTTTCGTCTATTATTACAGGAATGTTTTTATCCATGTCAAATAATTTTAATGTGTGCTTTGCTCTCTCAATTGGAGAACAATAAATTATGTCTATGTCTAATTTTTTTAATTCTTTTCCAACTTTTTGTGCTTGGTACATTCCAAATTTGTTTAATGTTTCATCTTCTGTGGCTATAATTTCATTTTTCCCCATTTCAGTTTCACCATGTCTTATTACATATAATTTCATTATCTTTTCTCTTTTCTTTTTACTTATGTTTTTATCTAACATATAATTAATATTAAAAATATTTTCTTAGTCATCTACTTTTATATACATATTAAAATTATAATTTTCGTTTCTTCTTTCATTTCTCTAATTGCTGTTTGCTCTGGAGTTTATTCATATCCACTCCTTCAATAGTTTTATTCTTTTAATATATCCCATATTGTATTCCTTATTTCATGAATTCTTTTTTGCAAAAACTGTGGATGGTCTTTTATCCATTTTTTATTTAATGGTGATGGATGTGGCAGCACAATAGTTTTTTTACCATTCCATACATTGTCTTTAAAAACAAGTTCTTCATATATTTCATTTGGAAAAAAGACTTTTGCAGCTTTTGCTCCAATAACAATATACATTTCATTATCTAATATTTGCAATTCTTCTTCAATCCATTTAGTCCAACAGCATTTAGGTGGTTGTTTATCATTTCCGTTTTTGTCTTTTCCTGGATAACAGTGTGCTAATGCTCCAATAAAAAAATTATCTGTATTATAAAAATCGTTATCTGTTATTTGGTACCATTCATATTTTAAAGTTTTTCCACTCATATCTGTAAATGGTTTTAAGTTTTGATGAACCTTCTTAGAAGGTGCTTGACTTATTTGGACGATTTTTGAGTTTTGCTTTCCCCAAAAAATTGGATGTGGCTCAAAACCAAATTTTTCTTTACAACAATCACATTCTTTTATTTTTTCTTTTAATTGTTCAAATTTAAGTTTTTGTTTCATTTTAGCTCCTATTTAAGTAATTTATAATTAATCTTCTTCAATTATTTCCATTAATATTCCATCTGTATCTTTTATAAAGAAATATGGTTTACCTAACCTTCCTTTATTTATAATAATTTCTGAATCACTTAATTTATTTTCTTCTACAAACTTTTTAGCTTCTACTATGTCTTTTACTCCTAATCCAAAATGTTTATTTCCAATAGTTTTTAGGTCAATTGCTAGTTCTTTTGAATGTTCAGGTAACTTTTCTTTTTCTTGATAATGAAATATCTCTAATATCATATCTCCTAATTTTAACATTACAATATCAACATTTTCATCTCTATATTCCTTATATTTTTCAAATCCAAATTTCTTATAAAATTCAAGTGTTTTATCTAAATTATCAACACTTATTGTTACATGATTAAAACTAAACATACTCTTAAATTCCTTTCTTTTTTTATTAATTTTACTTTTTATCTTTGCTTTCAAAAATTTTTTGTAGCTTTTTTCTTATATTTTCATTTGCATTGTATCATGAAAGAACTAAAAAATAAATAGTAAAAAAATATTTTTTTCATTTATTATACAATAAAAAACACATATTAAATTTTTAAATCTAATATGTGTTTTTGTAAAATTTTATCTTACATCTTCTTGTTCTTTACAAGTTTCTTTCATTTCTTGTATTTTTTGATAAACTTCATCCCAATTATTTACTCTTGTTATTCCATCATCATTAATATCCGCATTCATTTTTGTTGTCATTAAAATTGATTTAATACCATTATCAGTTAATTCTATACAAGTTTCATAACTATCTTCAATCAATAATTCAATTCCATTTTCTTTGCAGAACGTCAATTTATCACTGATATGTAGATTCAAGCTATCATATGGAATATTAAAGTTCCTTAAACTATCTTTTGTAATTTCTTCTGTATCACATTCTGCAATATTCATCAATCTTGCTGTTATAAAATGTATTGTATCTCCTTCTTCTTTTAATTTTTGAATTGTTTTGTCTGCATTAGGTAGCATTGTACATTCTTCTAATACATTTTTATAATATTTGTCAAAAAATTCAAATTTAGTTTTATCATCCCATCCATATAAAGCTTTTAAATAATATCTATTTTTAATTAAGCCAAAACTATCTCTGTTAGTTGGTACACCTGATATTTCTTCTTCAAATATATCAGCATATTTTAACATTGATTTTACTGTTAAAAAAGTTGTATCATCTATATCTATTCCTATTTTCATTGTACTTTTAATTCCTTTTCAAAAAATTTATTTTAAAATTCGATTTTTTCTGCAATCCATGCTTCTAAATCATCAATTTTAATTCTAACTTGTTCCATTGTGTCTCTATCTCTAACAGTAACTGATTCATCCTCTAATGTATCAAAATCAACTGTTACACAGTATGGAGTACCGATTTCATCTTCTCTTCTATAACGTTTACCAATTGAACCTGCTGCGTCATAATCACACATAAATTTCTTAGCAAGTTTTCCATATACTTCTTCTGCTTTATCTGATAATTTTTTAGATAATGGAAGTACTGCAACTTTATAAGGTGCCAATGCTGGATGTAAGTGTAATACAACTCTTGTGTCTCCTTCTGCCATTTCTTCTTCATCATATGCGTTACATAAAAATGCTAGAACAACTCTATCTGCTCCCAATGATGGTTCAATTACATATGGTACATATTTTTCGTTTGTTTCTGGGTCTTGATATGATAAATCTTGTTTTGAGTGATTCATATGTTGTGTCAAGTCATAATCTGTTCTATCAGCAATTCCCCATAATTCACCCCATCCAAATGGGAAAGCAAATTCTATATCTGTTGTTGCTTTGCTATAAAATACTAGTTCTTCTGGTGAATGGTCTCTTAATCTAATATTTTCCTTTTTCATTCCTAAATTGATTAAGAAGTTTTCACAATAATCTTTCCAATATTTGTGCCATTCTAAGTCTGTTCCTGGCTTGCAGAAAAATTCAAGTTCCATTTGTTCAAATTCTCTTGTTCTGAATGTAAAGTTTCCTGGTGTTATTTCGTTTCTAAATGCTTTACCAATTTGTGCAATTCCCATTGGCATTTTCTTTCTTGATGTACGTAATACATTTTTGAAATCAACAAATATTCCTTGTGCTGTTTCTGGTCTTAAATATACTGTTGATGTTGTGTCTTCTGTTACTCCTTGGAATGTTTTGAACATTAAGTTAAATTTTCTTATATCTGTAAAATTTGTTTTCCCACATGATGGACATGGTATTTTATTTTCATTTATGAAATTGATTAATTCTTCATCTGTCATTCCATCTGCTATCATATCTTTTCCATTATCATGAGCCCATTCTTCTATTAATTTATCAGCTCTATGTCTTGTTTTACATTCTTTACAATCTATTAATGGGTCTGAGAAACCTCCAACATGTCCTGATGCTACCCATGTTTCTGGGTTCATTAATATTGCTGCGTCAAGACCTACTATATTTGGTTGTTCTTGTATGAATTTTTTTCTCCATGCTGCCTTTACATTATTTTTTAATTCATTTCCTAAAGGTCCATAGTCCCAAGTATTTGCTAATCCTCCATAAATTTCTGATCCAGGATAAATAAATCCTCTTCCTTTGCATAAAGCTACTAGTGTGTCCATTGATTTTAACATAATAATTCCTCCTCTTGTCAAAAGGGACGCCCCTTTTTGACAACTTTTTTTGAATGGTTGTCAAAAAAGGGCGTCCCTTTTGACAACTTTTGGAAATGGCTAGACCTCAAAAAAACTTCCAAGCCTAGCTATACATTTAGCTAGGGACGAAAGTTTAGTTCCGCGTTTCCACCCTAATTCTTAAAGTTTTGCTTTTGCCTTTTTGTTAATTTTTTTGCTTTGCATTACTTTAAGCACCTTAATTTTTTATTACTCCAAAGCTCCCCATACTTGTTTTATTACGAATATCTCAGCTTACTATTCGCTCTCTTTAATAAATTTTTTAGTATTTTTTCTTTTTCATCGTAATTTTTTATTTATTTTAAATGGCAGGGGTAGAAGGACTCGAACCCTCACAGGCGGTTTTGGAGACCGATGTGCTACCATTGACACTATACCCCTATATGTTGTCTTTTCTTAAGACATTTATTATATTAGCACACTTTTCTATTTTTGACAAGTATTCTGGAAAAATTTTTTTAACTATTTTCTTGTTTTTTTCTATTGCTTTTATTTTAAATTTATGTTATAAATTTTATATTCTAGTTTCATAATATTTTTTTCAACTATATTTTTATTTCTAATATTTATTCAAAAATTTATTATTAAAAAGGAGTGATTTACATTTTTAATTTATTCAAAAAAATTTTATTTTCAATTATCTTATTCTCAATTTTTATATCAATATTTTTTGTTCCTATAATACAGAATAAAAACATTATCAGTTCCTCTGAAAAAGAATTTATTGGTTTTAATCCAGATGGTTTTTTATGGCCTTTACCAGGATATACAAATATAAGTTCTAAATTTGGCAAAAGATCTGCTCCAACTGGAGGCGCTTCTAGTTTTCACCATGGTGTTGATATCCCTGCACCTGAAGGTACAAAATTTGTTGCAATTAATGATGGTGAAATTACTTTCTGTTCATTTCTTGGTGCTGGTGGCTACACCATTACACTTTCTTTTAATAATTATAAAGTTACATATTGTCATGTTTCACCTAATTTCATTGTTAATGTAGGTGATTTTGTAAAACAAGGACAAGTTATTGGTTATGTTGGTCCTAAATATGTTTATGGAGTTCCTGGAAACCCTTATTTTGATAGTTCGGGAAAACCTACAAATGGAGCTACAACTGGTTGCCATCTACATTTGCGGTTTTAGAATTAATGATGAATATACAAATCCTTTAGATTACTTTTAAAAAATAAATATAATATAATATCTTATAAAATATAAATAAAAAAGGAATTTGGAGTGTTAGCTCCATAATCCCTATTTTTACATATCGTCATCTTCATTTTCTTCGTCTGAAGAATCTCCACATCCTGAACATCCACAGCAATGTCCAGAACATCCGTCTTCTTCATCATCGTATAAATCTCCTGTCCAGTCTAATTCTATTACATTTTTGCATTCAGGACATTCAACTTCGTTTTTATCTTCATTTGCATCTATAACAAATTCATTCTCACAATATGGACATACTATTTCGAAATCAAATCCTTCATCTGAATATATGTCACTTTCTATATGATCTATTACTTGTTGCATTTTTTCTATTTTATTTGTCATTATTTTTTGATTTTCTTTTAATTCTTTTACTTCTCCTAAAAGAGTTTCAATTTGTTGTTCTAATTTTTTATTTTCTGGAATCATTTATATATTCTCACTTTCTTTATTTTTATATCTCTAATAATATTTTATCCCAAAAATATTATTATTATTTAATATATAGAAAAAATATAACTTTTCTATATATTACAAAATGGAGCATATTAATTTTAAAAATTATTTTATGCTCCTTTATTTTTTCCTATACTCTTTCCATATATTCACATGTTCTTGTGTCTATTTTTAATATATCACCAATATTTACAAACATAGGAACTTGTAATTCTAAACCTGTTTCTAATGTTGCTGGTTTTCCAGATGTTGTTGTTGTGTTTCCAGCAAATCCTGGTTCTGTATATTTAACTTCTAACTCAACAAACATTGGTGGTTCTACTGCAAATACGCTTCCTTTATATGAAAGCATTGTTACACTCATGTTTTCTTTTATGAATTTTAATGCATCTCCTATTTGTTCTTTGTTTAAAGGTATTTGCTCATATGTATCATTATCCATGAAGTAGTATAAATCTTCATCATTGTATAAATATTGCATTTCTTTTTTCTCTATTTGAGCTGCTGGATATTTTTCTGATGGGTTAAATGTTTTTTCTATAACTGCTCCTGATATTACATTTTTTAATTTTGTTCTTACGAATGCTGATCCCTTTCCTGGTTTTACATGTTGGAATTCTACTACTCTGAATACATTTCCATCCATTTCAAATGTTGTTCCGTTTCTAAAATCGCCTGCTGAATATACGCTTGCCATTATTATTACCCCTTTCTAGTTTTTTATTATATTTTTTAATTTTTCATCTCATTAAAACGCGACTATGTAATCATACCATATTTTAGGCGAAAAATCAAGTGTTGTAGCACTTTTTTTCAGTCTTTCAAATTTGCTAGTTTAATGTGAGATATATTCACTTTTTAGAAATTCAACTGGAAGTGCGCCTTTTGAGGAGTCCGAAGGAGCTCCGACCAAGCACAACATGTTGAAATTTCGTAAAAAGTTAATATGTCTCATTTTAACTAATTTTATTCGTCTACAATCACATAATCTTTTTCTGACTTTGTTAAACTTGTACTCATTCCCCTGTTTACAAGCACTGTGTCTTCTATTCTTACACCAAATTGATTTGGTATATATATTCCTGGTTCATCTGTTACTATCATATTATTTTTTAATACAAAGTCAACTCTAGTACTTGCATACGGAAATTCGTGTATCTGTAATCCTACTCCATGTCCTAACGCATGTATTAAATCATATCCGTGTAATTTAAAATCGTTTTCAACCATTCTACTTACAAGCTTCAGGTTTACTCCTTCTTTCATTTCATTAATTACCTGTCTCTGATTTTTTAAAACTAGTTCATATACTGGTTTTACTTCTTCTGGTACATATCCTGCAAATATCGTTCTTGTCATATCTGAACAATATCCTTTGTATTTACACCCCATATCTATTGTTATTGGGTCTCCTGCCTCTATTTTTTTATTTGTTGGTACTGCATGTGGCATAGATGAATTTTTACCAGACGCAACAATTGTACTAAAAGCAACGTCTTCTGCACCATTGTCTATGAAAAAATCGTCAATTTCTTTTGCAATTTGTTTTTCAGTTAATCCAATTTTTATAAAATTCTTTAAATGATTAAAGCAATCGTCCGTAATTTTACAAGCTTTTTCTATAAGCTCTATTTCTTCTGGGTCTTTAATCATTCTTTGTTTTTCGATTATTCCCTCTGTTTCTTCCAAATTGTTTATTTTATATCTGTGCATAAAGTCTTTATATTTTGCATATGTAACATATTCCTCTTCAAAGCCAACATTTTCACAAAACAAGAAGAAATTTTCATAGTCATCTCTTGATATGTCTTGCATATCATACACAACTATTTCATCATTTAATGTTAAAGTATTATTTACAGCTTCTACATATCTTCCATCTGTTATGTAAATATTTTCTTTAGGCGTAATTAAAAACACACCATCTGCTTCAATTCCAGTTAGATATTTTATATTTATCGGATTAGAAATTATTATGCCTTGCATATCTAACATTTTTATTTTATCTCTTAGCCAGCGAATATTATTGTTCATTTTTTACTGCATCCCCTTCTATTATACGAGTTTTAGGTTGTTAAAGAATTAAATTTTGACAACGGAAATGAAATTTCATTGGCACATACTTTGTATATGTAACCGTGTTTGAGATAATATTTGATGCAGTCAAAATTATAATTATTTAACATCCTACTATATTAATTGTGCCTTATACGTTCCTAGTGTAAATATCTTAATTAATACAAAGAATAATACATTAAATGGTACAAATATTGCAATTATTGTTGCTATTACTATAAATGGACCAAATGGAATATACTCATCTCCTGTTTTTCTCTTACAAATTATTAATGCTACTCCAATTATTGCTCCTAATAAGAAGGCAATAAGTGAAATTATAATTATTGTTCTCCAGCCAAAGAATAAACCAAGTGCTCCCATTAGTTTTACATCTCCGAAGCCCATTGCTTCTTTCCCTGCAATTAAGCCTCCTACTAATGTTATAAATAAGAAAATTCCAGCTCCAGCAACCATTCCAAGTAGCATGTCTATGGCTATATTTATGTTTACAATTCCTTCTACGAATGTGTAAACTAGTCCCACTTCAAAAATTGTTAAATTCAATCTGTTAGGAATTATTTTCAGTCTATAATCTATTGCTAAGGCACTAATTAACATTGGTATTAAGGCTAGATACGCTAATGTTTTTATTTGAAATCCATACAAATACAAGACTCCAACATACAGTAGCGCCATCGCCACCATATATATGTATTTAGGCTTTTCATTTTTTAAATAAATTGTAAAAAATTCTCTTACGAAAACTTTTTTATAATCTGGAAGTCTTACTGTACTCCATGCCACAAATTGACCAATTCCAAGTCCAATAATTCCTAAAAATAAATAATATAATATGTTTATATTGTTAATGTACATTTAAATACCTCTTTTACTTTTGTTTATATTTTTTTAAAATTTGTCTTTCTATTAATCTATTAAATCTTGTTACAAAAATGTCTTTTTCGGCAAGTGGTTCAACTAAAATAGAGTACATATGGCTCCTGTTTGCTCCAAGCACATCTGTTAGTATTTGGTCTCCAATTACAGCTATATTTTCGCTATTTTCTTGTACTATTTTCTTTGCCCTATTAAAGCCAAATTTAAATGGTTTTTTAGCAAAATAAATATACGGAACCTCCAACTTTTTTGACATTTTTTCTGCTTTTTTCTTTTTATTTGTATTAGATAGAATACAGAATTTTATACCATGTTTTTTTGCTTCTTCAACCCAATCTTCAAGTCCTTCCAAAATGTTATTATCTGTGTCTATCATGGTGTTGTCTATGTCCAATAGAATAGCCTTTATATTATTTTTTTCTATAAAGTTCATATCTATTTCTAATATGTTTTTAAAGTAACTTTTAGGGTAAAAAATCATTGTATCCTCCTAATATTTCTGCTACTTTATATTATCAATATGTTGGAGGTTTGTCAAGCATTTATTGCTATTTACAAAATCTATGTTTTCCTATTGTAACAACATGCGGTCTTGACCAAATCCATGCATTTGTTGCAGTGCTTGGATTGAAGTAGTATATTGAGCCATATGATGGATCCCAACCATTTAGTGCATCTCTTGCAGCATTGTATGCTGTTTGGTTTGGTGTTAAATTAATCTGACCATCTGATACAGCCGTGAAAGCACCTTTTTGATATATTACTCCTGCTATTGTGTTTGGAAATGAACTGCTTTTTACTCTATTTAACACAACAGCCGCAACGGCAACCTGCCCTGCATATGGTTCTCCCCTTGCTTCACTATATACAGTTCTCGCAAGTAAATTTAAATCACTGCTACTCGTGCTGTTGCTAGAGTTTGAATTACCACTAGAATTAAATATTCCCATTGCCTCTAGTGTCTTTTTTCCGGCAATTCCATCAACTGTTAATCCGTTTTTTCTTTGAAAATACTTAACAGCTGCTAACGTTTCAGAGCCATAAATTCCATCAATACTTCCAGAATAATATCCCCATCTTTTTAACTTTGTTTGAATTTGTGTAACTTCCGAACCTCTCGAGCCATATTTTGATAATGCTAATATATTATTATTTGTAAAAAATATGTTATATAACAAAAATATTATTAATAATACTG
>ERZ840057.71-NODE-71-length-99048-cov-12.103785_pt1 | contig 99048 bp, 104 predicted proteins | sample MGYA00519907_ERZ840057 | MGnify/ENA primary metagenome ERZ840057 (study PRJEB31850, sample SAMEA3708862) | human gut metagenome | biome: human gut; feature: human-associated habitat; material: faeces | place: China | collected 2014 ...
TTTTTTTTTTTTTTTTTTTTTTTTACTCGATAATAATAGTACCTGCTGCTTTACTCAATAGGTCTTTCAACAGGATTATCTTATTCTCACCACCTGAGACAATGGCTATCATATCATCTTCAGATGCTTCTTCTGTTACCTTAAACTCTGTATCCTTGACTCCCAACTGAGCCAATTTGTCTCTAATTTCTTCTATTTGATTCTTAGTGAACATGTTACTCTATAATTACTTTAGAATCTTGACCTAATACAGGTTGCCACTCTCCATTGACAAAGTATAGCAACTTGCCATCCCTTAACCATAGATTCTCTATAAGAGGCTCTCTATTATGGGAAGCAACAACCTGTTTCTTTTTCATCATTTCCATACTACACCTCAATATAATCTACAAGGTACTGACCTGAGGATTGCTTCTTAATTGTAGTAAAGCACCCTCCATTAGCAGTGCCATCCGCATTATAACTACTATAGTGACAGTAGCACAATCTAGACGGTACTAAGTCAGGAGAGGAATTAGGGGCAATACCCTGTATTGGATACAAAGCATCATTACCAAAACTAGCACATTCACCACTCATGTAAATCACTTCTCCAGCATTCAACCTTCTACATATTTCAGGAGTGAAACCTGCTTCAACCAACTGCTCTTGTGTAACATTAGGACTACTGGATACCAACTCCATTAGTTTTGTACCTGTAGGTGTAAGCACTGCAACATTAGACTTACTCTCTAATTCTGTTACCCTATCATTAAGAATCCTACCTTGGTTGGCAGAGAGAGGCTGCTTAGTTTCTAAACTATTCAAATTATCTACAACAGAATTCGCAAAGAGCACAGTATCACTAATAAGAAGGATTACCAAGTCTTCACTAATTAAATATGCAAAATACTTATCCTGTACCATAATAAATAAAGCGTAGCCTTCAATTGCTTGGGCAGTTAAGCCTATACCTGTATAGGCTGCATCTTGTGAGTAAATACTGGTGATAATTGCCTTTCTACCTAAGACAGCTTTTGTAAACTCATCCCAATTCCCTACAATAGATTCTACGTCTGTTGTAGACCATCCTTCTGTTGTTTGAAGGTTACCTGGTAAAACATATACATCGGAAGAGCCATTACCAGCAATGGCTTTCCAGCCATTACTAGTATAGTACTTCAACTCTCCATTATTAATCCAGAGGTCACTTGTACTTGGAGCTTTTATATCTTGTATAATATCTCTAAATCTTTTCATTGCTTATTATTGTTATTAGAAGTTGCTTTCTGCTTATTTATTTGTTTTTCCTTGAGCCTTGCATCAGTTTCAGCCTTCTCCTTATCATGCTCCAGCCTTTCCTTATCAAGCTTAAGTCTTAAATCAAATTCCCTTATCTGCTCCATTAGCTTGTCTTTAGCCTCTTGTGAATATTCAGGTTCTATTATACCATCATCTTCACTATTCTTGCTATAAGCTTGCATTTGTGCAATAATAATCTTTGTCTCATTATCTCTTTGGTTAAGAGCATCCTCCTGTTGCATCTTAGCCTGTTCCATTTGAGCCTTCTGTTCTATCTCCTGTTGCTGTACTTGCAACTGCTGTTGCTGTGCTTGAGCCTGTCTTTCTTGGATACTTCTTTCATCCTTTTCAACAAGTCTCTGCTTCTCAGCAAGTGAAGATGAACTGAATAACTTCATAATAGTTGAGAATGATAGAGTCTGGTTCTGCAATGCTGCCTGAGCTAAAGTATCAAGTTTTGAGTTTAATTCTTGAATGCCATTACTATTGTCTACTACAAGACCATAATCAGCTTCTGCAAATTCATCACCATCTATCTCCATAACTCTCATTGAATTATCTGATAAGATGTATTGGAATTTCTTGCTTCTGCCTCTCAATGCTATCTTAGCTGTTTCAAGCAAGCACTCTAATGCTCTCTTCTTGACATCCTCATGTACTACAAATAGCCACTCTGTAATGTGAGAAGACTGCATCATACTTCTCTCTACTCCACCTACTGTTTCTCTATTACTTACCTGACCTTCTCTTTGCTTAGTAATACCAGCAACTTCTGCCATTTCCATCTTGATAAATTCAAGAAGATTAATGTATTGCTGTATCTGATTGCCATCAGAAGCTGTAATTACACCAGTAGAAGCATTGTTTAATGCACCTGCAAGTTTACCTGTAGCTGCACCTACATTACCTTCATTGAAGCTGTCCTCTACTGCAAGACCCATAGTCTTTGCATAGTATAACCACTTCTCTACATCCCACCCTTTAGGTTTCTTAGCAAAGTCAAGTCTAACCAATGAACCCCAGTTTCTTGCTATCAGCTTGTTTAACCTATCATGTATTGCATCATACAAATAGTTATATGGCTTCATCATATCCGCCAAGCTGAATGGTCTGTTGTCATTAAGGTTATAGATAGAGCCAACAATTCCAAAATGACATCTTGAAGGATTACTTAATCTGTTATATTGAACTACTCTTGGTCTCATATTGACATAAATGTCTGTACCAATCTTAGTTCCTTCCCATGCTTCATTGATGTAGAATATCTGCTCTTCCTCTCCAGCATCCTTATCTATTACATAAGTCTCTGGGTAGAAGTTAAATACTTCTTCACCTGTTTGAGGGTCATAACTTCTTACCTTCTTAATCTTTCTTCTTGACTTCCAATATACTCTAAGTACTCTCAAGTTTCCTGCAACATCATAAGGAAGAAGTGAGTTATTAACTCCATCATATCCTCCTAATGGGTCCCAAAAGAATCCCTCTGTACTTATTTCATCTCCTATCATGTGGTTATTGACAAAGCCATATCTCTCATCAATGTTGTCCATAGAGTCTGTAGCAGCTTGACCTACATGGTCAGGCATCTTCTCTATATACTCCATATCTTTCTTTGTCAATACATCATAATAGGTATCAATGACCTTGCCTGGACTCCAATAATCTTCAAGGATTATCATGTCTGCATCCTCAATCTTATTGCTATATCCTGACTTAAAGATTCTTACTTTGAGTGGGTTCAGCCTTTCAATAGTAGGTTCACCTCCTACAATATCACATTGGTAAATCTCTTCACCAACTGCCATTGCATCCATGAACCCTTGATTGAACATTAGGGGAATATTCAGCTCCTTTACATAGTGGTTAAGGAGAGCATTAGCCCTGATTTCCCTCATGTCCTGCCACTCATAGGTATAGTAGTCATTTATCTTCTCAAGCTCTTGATTAGCCTCTTCTTCTGACTGAGAAGTGTTAGATACCCACTCTTGCAACTTCTGTAGTAATTCTTGCTTCTTGTTATTCTCTATCTCTGTAATAGCATTAGGGTTAGTAACTACTACCTTGAAGTCAAAGACTCTTTTACTTTCCTCACCTCTAAGCACATTCAACTTACTATTCATAATAGGATAGTGTTGAATCCTATCAGGTATAAAACCTGCCTGTAGCTTTTCAGGATTCAGTATCATTTCAAGGTCACTCATGTGGAGTTTACCATTGAGCAAGTCATAGTTAATTTTCTTATGTATTACAGATTTTCTAACTAAGCTATAATTGAAGAAGGTCTTACTGTCTGCCCAATCAAGGTGTGCCTTTCTCCATTTCTTATTCTTTTTTGAAAAAGGCAACTGCTGTGGTGGTAAATTTATAAGATTACTCATATTTCCATCTATATCCATAAGCAGTTTTCCTCTTTCCAAGGCAACAACAGCTTATGTGGCTGCCTTTGCCATTTAAGTGTCTTTCTGCCTCTGAAGCAGAGGAAAATCTATTAATAATATTATCATTTGAGTCCAATTGAAGTACAGGCTTACTTACAGCTATTATAATAGCAGTCTTAGTGTTAAGTGACATGGGTTTGCCAAACATACCATTATTGCTGCCTCTATTAGCAATAGATATTTTTATCTTCTTGTCTTTAGAAGAGGGTCTCTTAGCAGCATCACTTATCTTCTTTTTAGCTTCATTAGTATGGTGTCTACCAAGCATACTTGGTATGCTATCTTCTCCACCATCAGTAATATTGTAACTCAAGTTTCTACTCTTATAGTATTTAACCAAAGTCTTCTCCAATAATAAAGCCTTATCCTTACAAGTTTTACAAAGTACTATATGCTTAAAGTTGTTCCAACCATATTTTAGTATTGCATTATAAAACTTTTTGCACTTAGTATATCCATGCCCATTTTTCCATCTCTTATATACATTCTGATTTGTAATACCAACATATACTTTCTTATTCTTAGGATTTACATGTAGATATACTATGTATATCTTATCTTCCATACTTCAATTTAATTACTGTACAAAGGTAAGTAAAATCCTTGACCTATGCAAGTATATAAGTAATTTATTAACCATCAGTCTCCATTTTTACTAAATTTACTGCTTAAACCTAAAGTCATAGTTTCTCTTAAAGAATGGGTCATTACCATCATAGCTATTATTAGCCCTTTCTTGCTTTTCCTTACTAACATCACCTTGGTATCTTATCATCCTATCTTCTCTTAGAAGCATTAGCATACCCATAGCAGATATTCTATCGAAGTTACCCTCAGAGTTGTAATTAATAAGTTCTTTTAGCAGTGCTCTATTTCTTACAGTAAATAGTCTTGGAACCATCACTTCTTTCTCTTCCCCATCAATAGTCTGCATAATAGGAACTGGAGCTAATAGCCAGCTTCTCAATCTACTTCTTGCATAAGCATTAATAGCAGGAGAGGCATTAGTACCTTTTGACTTGTTACCATAGCCATCCTTCATCATCTGCTTTTCCTTTAAGAAATCAAGGACATCTGTAAGAAGATAGAGACTATTTCTTGTCGAGAAGTGAGAGAATAGACCTTTTTTATTATACTCATAGTTTAGCCTACCATTGTAGAATAGGCAGAGCTTTCTACAAATCTCATAGTAGTCATCAGCAAAAGATGGTCTTCCAGTGTACTCAGCTACTATCCTATCTGTCCATAAATCCAATACAAATATAGAACCTAAAGACATGGTATTTGACTCATCATCATCATAAGGGTCAGCACCTAATATATACCTATCATTATATGGCTTGCCTGTATTCTTATCAATTTCAGGCATTTGGTATATCTCAATAGCTCCCTCAATCTTATTATCCTTATGTGGAAAATCCCTAATAGGTGTAGCAGAGGTAGGTTTATACTCTACTTGACCATCTTTATTGAATACCAAATCACCTACATATACATCATCATATTCTGTAGGATTGGCATCTAACTGACCTACTCTCTCTGTCAAATCAGCTACTGGGAACATGTTTACACCAGTCTTTACAATAGCCTCAGCAGGAGTAATAGGTACCTCAGCAATGGTCTTAATGATAGTATTTGGGTCAGTAGAATTGTACTTCACCCTATACCTATTCATCAATATCTCTATGAGAGCCTTAATTACATCAGATACACCATCCTCATTATAGCATCCCTTTCTATTTACATAGCCAGGAAAGAAGAATACAAAGTAAGGTTTACCTTGATTGTACTTATCAAATACATTAGGCAAAGCATACATATTATAACCTTTGGGGTTATACATGATTTCCTGAGCACCAGCAAAGTCTGATTCATTATCACCAGCAGTACCTAACATATAGATTTGCCCAAAGACAATATCACCTTCCTGTACTGAAGGCAAAAGCACATTATATAGGTCTACAAGTCTTGGGAATGTACCAAACTCCTCAATAAGAATCTTGGCAGCTCTCTTACCTCTCAACTTAGACTCATCATCCTTAGATGATACTCCAAGTACTGTATTCTGAGTACCTCTTTCAATATCCAACTCTACATCCTTATACCCCATTATCCATGTCATTTCCTGTAAAGAGTTCTTTAATCTCTTTCTTGGAAACTGGGTATTAGTTGCACAGAAGTTAGCCATATCTACAAACTTATTAAGGACACCATCCTTAGTAAGATACTCCTTCTGATAGGCAGTTACTATACCCTTTACCTTTTCATGTGCTTCCTCATTCTCACCTACCACAAAGATATGGTTAAGTATAGATGCAAGACTATATGACTTACCTTTACCTCTGGAAGCAAGTTCAGCCATGTGCTGACCTCCCTCAAAGTTATTGTATAAACCACCATTTGATGCTTGGTCTAAGCAATGGAATCTCCAATAGATACCTTCCCAACATTCAGGTAATGCCTCTACTCTATCAGCCCTCTTGGACTTTTTCTTCTTACCATTCTTATCCTTATACTCTCTAATCTTAGAGAGCATCATAGGAGAATAATTAAGGAACCAATACATATATCCTGTAACCCATTCTCCATCACTTTCCCTTACATAACCATCCCAGATTCTTCTTCTTTCCTCTCTTACCCACTTACCATATTCACTATTAGGATTGGCATTAGGTCTAAGGTTAGTAAATGTACCATACTTCTCATAATGTATAGCAGATGGTCTGAAGTAATCCATATCCTCTAATATATGAGGATTAGCCAAGTCTACAATGATTCTACCCCTATCATCCCTTGGCCTATCCTTAGCATACTCTCTTGCTGGACTTATAAGTCTTCTGACAAACTCTACATTATTTATAATATCAAATAACTGGTCCTGAACTTCCTGAGGAAGACTATTTACCAGCTCCTCAGTAAGCTCAGTTTGATATTCATTCATTTCTATCTTCTGAAACATAGCCTTTATACTCTCCCTCTATTACCTGCTCATAAAAATCAGAACCAATCCAATTGAATATCATATTACTTAGCATGATATTCATCTCCCTATTCATGTTCTCTTCCTGACCATCAAGAACCTTTGCAGTATGCTCCAGCACAATAACTTCATAGGATTTACCTTTCTTAGCAAACCATAAAGTGTACTTATATATCTTGTAAGCTTTGAATGAAGAATGTGGCATTATCTCCTTCTGTAATACAAGGTGTCCTGTAGTCTTTATGCCTCTATCTTTCCTCTTTGTCTCAATATGTAAATTAAGACCTTCTATAATATCTTCTGCTTTCATAATTATATTGATAAGTCATCCTCAAATATAGTCTTTTCTCCCTGTCCTCTCATTCTACCTGACTCTTTTAACTCAGAGTTAACAGCCTTTTCTGCCTCATCTAAGTTTTTTACTAGTGATGGTATCTCTTTTATAAGAGCACCTATCTCCTTTAACTCTTTTACACCTAAATCATCAAATTCCTGTTTTCTCAATCTTTTTCTATACTTATCAACCATAAATCTAGTATCATCAAGAAGAAGTGATGATATTGGCTTAAAGGATTTATAAAAGTTCATTGCTTCCAATAATACCTTATCTGGACTCCATCTAGCTGGGAGTCCTTCATCCTCTTTTATCTTTTCTAATCTTTCTTCCTCATCTACTAGATACTGATAGTCACTTCTTGGGTCACAAAAGAAATATATAAACCCAAGCTCCATAATAGCTCTATCCTTATTAATGGTCTTATCTCTTTGCCATAACTGCCTAAATGGTTTAAGAGCAAAAGCCTCCTCAGATATTACTATCTTATACCCCTCATATTTAAATAGTTTCAGCACTTTACTTTGATTTTAGTATTAATAAAAAAAAAAGCCTCAAGCCTTAATCAAGGCTCAAGGCTAAATATTTAATTTAGTATCAATTTCTTTTCCTCAGGCAAGATAAGATTGGATGCCTTATCCTCAGTCTCTTCATATTCCTGAATGACATAATCTACATCTTGGTCATACAAGAGAATACAAACAGTGCCATTAACATCAACAAAATTGAAGTTGTATGAAACAACAGGATTATCTGATATAATGCCATTCTTCAATGAACCTTCCTGGTGTTTCTTTACTGCATATCTGGTAGGATTAATAAGTACAAAGTCTCCTTCCTTAATACCTCTTACAGTATCTCCTACAGAAATTACTTTCTGATACTCCTTTAAGGTACCAGCAGTTACTACTACTACTCCACCCTGTTTAACATCATTCTCATACTTATCTGCTGTAACAAGTATTCTGTTAAACATTGGCTTTATTTTCTTAATTTTCAACATTTCTTCTCCCTTATCTGTTTTATGAAATTAAATCTCTTCTTCACACCTAACATCCTATCATAGGTACAGGTTAATTTACCTAATGATGGAATATTAAAATTTGTTCTCAACTTAGCAAAATCCTCTTCATTAAGATTCTCCTTTAATGGCAAGGACTGTATAGATTGGTTAATAAATAACCAAAATGCTTTATATGTCTTATCTACCACTTCTTTAGGTAAATTCAACTCCTCAGAAACCTTACCAATTATATCAGGATAATTCATTTCAATTCAAAAAGTAACAATAGTTGGAAGGTACCAGTCTCTTCATCAATGTTAGGAATAAACCTTGGATTTATCTTACCATCAACTATGACTTTGTTCTTCCTTAGTTTGCCCATAATTACTTGAAAGTGTGGGAGAGTGATATTACACTCTTCCCTTACTTTCTTCTTTGTATCTTCACTCATTGTAACCTTATCAAGTATCTCATTGTCCTTGATAACTTTACTGAGTTCATATCTTTGCTTGACAAAGGATGTAATTACATCAATCTCTCTATCAGTTAGCTTATGAAAAGGCTCTAAAAATTCAAACCAATATCTAAAGAATTTACCATTTAATGAAGTGGGTATTCTGACGATGTTATTTGCTTTCTTAACCATCTTTATATTTCCATTTATACCCTCCAGCAGAAATTCTCTCTCCCCTACAGCAGGTAGCAATATTTCTATGAGAAATACCAGTTTGTTTTGATGCTTGAGATGTAGAATAGTATTCAGCTATAGGTTCATTGAATATAGTAAGTTGAATGACTCTTTTCCCCAAAGCTTCAGATATTCTTTCATTTCTGCTACCATAGTTATTGTTATCTTTTGAAGATAACATTTCAAGATTTTCTACTCTGTTATCAGTTTTAACTTCATTCTTATGATTCACTTGTAAATCATCAGAATAATCAGATAGGAAAGATTTAGCTACTAACCTGTGTATAGTAGATGTTTTAATATTTCTTTTATCCTGAAGAACTACTTTTAAGTAGCCATCTTCAGTAAACGCAGGTTTTAATATCCTAACACACCTAACTCTACCAAGATTGGATACTTGATATAATCCATTATATCCTTCTATATCTCTCCACTCTTCCTTCATCATGTATCTTACTCTTCAGTTTTAATATCTGGTGTTTCCTCTTCCTTATTATCTTCCTCAACCTCTTCAGGAACTGTCATAAGCTCCTCAATCTCAGCAATACACTTCTCAAGGAAGTCTTGCTTAAACATATGTCCATTCTCTACTACCTTAAACAAGTAGTCAAGTCTCTTGAACATGTTACCCATATTAGCAGCTTGCAGCTTCATATATAACTGCTTAGCCTGCTCACTAAGCTGATGAGCTATGTTCTCTAACTGCTCATAAGACATCTTTTCAGGTCTCTCTGTTTCCTTTGTTGTTGGTTGCATCTCTACAACCTTTCCCTTCTGCTCTTCCATTTTAATTTGTAATTAAGTTGTTAATACTTTTTATGAATCAATCTATGACAATTAGAACAGACCAATATACATTTATCAAGCTCTTTCTTAACTCTCTCCCAATCGGCAATACTTGATAATGTTGAAGGTCTATATTCTTTCTCTTCTGGATTTATATGATGAAAATCAAAGATAGCTCCATTCTCTCCATTGTATTCTATACCACAAATAGAGCACTTTCCTCCTTTATACATTACCATCTTTTCCTTTCTAAGGTGCTTCTTGAGGGCATTCTTTTCCGCATGATTCCTATACCATTCTCTTGTATATTCATCTTGCAAGCTCTTTCTTCTAAGGTATTTTTCCTTATTCCTTAAAAGCATCTTTTCTCTATGCTCATGGTAATATTTCCTATGATAGGCATTTATCTCTTCCTTACTTCTCATATTGCCTTAGTATGAATCAAGGAATTTATGTCCATATCTATTCTTGTATAGAGTCTCCCACTCTTCTATTGAACATTCTCCTATATCAGTGGAGCCACACTCATCACAGTAATCTGAATCCTCCATTCTCGGAATGTTCCTAATATTCAATGATAGACAATGCTTGCAGTATAATACTGGCACTTCATTGTAATCATTAGGCTGATTTTCTGTGTTTAAGTTGCTCATAAATCATCTTCTTTCTTTCATTAATAGTCCTACTGTGATGTCCCTTTCTCTTACAAGTATTAGCCTTATTATTGAAAGGTCTCTTAGGGAAGATAATACCATCAAGAGATACATGACCTCTTCTGATTGCTCTCCTTACAGACTTGAACTTGCTTACTGCTTCATAAGTTCTTAGGTGAAGAATACCTTTTCCATAGAAATCTCCCACAATATCTACTCTATTCTTCTCCATATAATCCTTGAACTCCTCTTCACTCATCAAGGGTCTTTCTATTGTCTTCTGCTCTTCCATTTCCATAATGTTTTTATCTAAAGTAGATTAATACAAACTGACCATTTTCTTTAAGTAGAGAAACTATATCCTCTCTCTTAATTCCTTCCTCATTGGCTGACCTTACAATACCTCTGATTGTAGTATCAGTTAATGCAGTCATAACTTGATGAACCTCTGAACCATTGGTCTTTTTGGTCCTTGTCATCTTTGCCTTTTCTATCTCTTCCATATTATCTAAATTAGTTGCGGAGAAGTGAATCGAACACTTGGAGTCCAGCTTATGAGACTGGATTGAATACCAATTCTCCCCGCGATGTTAGAGTGGGATAACAGACTCGAACTGTCAAATTAACCTTGGAAGGGTTACATGTTACCATTACACTAATCCCACATTGAGTAGATAATCAGACTTGAACTGACCCCTTGACATTGGCAATGTCATATGCTACCGCTAACACCATATCTACAAGAGCCTAAGATTTGGGTAACTGGTACTTAGGCATTGCAAGTATCACCTTACCTTGCACCCTCAATCACCTACACCTCATTGAGCTTTTTAATTTCAGTGGCGCAGGTCAGCTCCTGCCGAGGTTTATCTAGTAGCATTGAGTGTTACTCTCTCACTGTAGATAAGACAGCTTTTAGTAACTTGTGAGTCCCCTAAAGGATTTGAACCTTCTCTTCTTGTTTACAAGACAAGCTTGCTAACCATTAACACTAAGGGGACGGTGTCTTAATATGGCCTTATATCACATAAGTGGAATAAGTAGTCATACTTATTGATATTCTGAATAAAGGTCTCACACTCAGATGCTATACCTTTATAAGCAGTCTCTTGAGGAATCTTATCATAAAATGCAATAGTAGCAGACTTAACTTCACTTATAAAGTCAAAAGCATTCAGTGCATCACTTGGAGTTCCCTTGATAGCATTAGGTTGCATTTTACCAAGTATTCCCATATATCCTTCTGCAAGACCATCCTGATAGTCTGACAATATATCAAGGAACTCATCAAGATATACATGGATATTTTTCTTAGGTGCTGCCCAATGCAAGTTCTTACACTTAGTTTTCCAACCTTCAAGTTGATTTAAGAAGTTAATAAAGAACTGAGAACCAGATACTTCCGCACTTCTGCTTGATTCCATTGGAGTAAATAGGCTATCTTCTTCAAACATATTCTCTTATTTTGATGTTGCAAAGTTAAGCAAAATAATTGGAACTACCAAATATTTTCCTAACTATTTTCAAATTATTTTTAGTACCCTCTAAGAGACTCGAACTCTTACACTACTATTACTTCATACTGGAGCCTAAATCCAGCGTGTCTACCAAATTCCACCAAGAGGGCATTATATATAGCTGGTGTTCAAAGAATCGAACTTTATTCTCAGGTTTTTCAGACCTGCGCAATGTAACCATACCTGCCCAACACCCATAATGACTTATTTAGGTCTCTTCCCCTATCACTTTCCATAAGTCAAGGACAAAAATTTCTATTGAAGTGGGGCAGAAAGGAATCGAACCTTAAATAGCCTATGGCAGCAGATTTACAGTCTGCTTTAATTCACCACATTAAAGCTACCCCTAATTAGTTTACCTCCAAATGAAGGGTTATTCCGGTATTGGAATAGACCCTGTAGGAGTCATCATCTGACTCTTAGCAATGATTCTTACATAAACATTACCAGCTTTCTTAATAAAATCAAGAACTCTTCTCATAACTGTAAAATTTGGAGTTAAACAATTATGTTTCCCCACTAGGAGTCGAACCTAGTTCCAGAGATTAAAGGTCTCTAGCATCACCACCAATGCTTTAGGGAAATGAGTGTTCCCACTGGGACTTGAACCCAGAGTCCACAGTTTAAGAGACTGTTGCTTTAACCAATTCAGCTATATCCCCATTAGTTGCTCCTATAGGACTCGAACCTATGACCTTTTCCTTGTAAGGGAACTATTCTGAACCACTGAACTAAGGAGCATTGATAGGGCAGTTTCTTTAACCTCTAACTACCCAAAAGAGGGTTCAAGCAAAAGCTCAACATTATGAAAACATGAAAACATAGTGTGGAGAATGAGGGACTTGAACCCTGAACACCTCCTTGCAAGGGAGGTGTGTTAGCCAATTACACCACAAACCCCATTAGTATAGTAGACAGGACTCGAACCTGCATCCTCTGCATCCCAAATGCAGTGCCCCACCAATTAGGCTACTACTATATATTGCGGAGAGCAGTGTACTTGAAACACATACCATTGCTGGTACAATCTGTTTAGCAGACAGTCCCTAAGACCTCTTAGGTTTACTCTCCATTTTCCTTCACCAATATGTCAAAGAACACCTATTATTGCGGAGAGATGAGGTCCCGACCCCCAAGCATTTTACTGCTCAATCTGTTTTCAAGACAGTTCTCAGTCCCACTGAGTTACCTCTCCATTTGCCTACCTACCTCTGTAGGATAGGACTTTAGTAGATTAAAAGTGGATTAGCAGGATGTGGGAGAATTGAACTCCAATCTCCTGATTGACAGTCAGGCACATTAACCACTATGCTACACACCCTAAGTTGTAGAGCTATTGGGAATTGAACCCAAATTTCTGCCTTGAGAGGGCAGTTACCTAACCATTAGTAGATAGCTCCATTTATTTGTATTGGGTATGGGACTTGAACCCATAATCTCCACATTGAAAGTGTGGTGACTTAACCACTTCGTCTAACCCAACATTTAGTACCCCCTGAGGGAATCGAACCCCCATTAAAGGCTTAGAAGACCCTTGCATTATCCATTATACTAAGAGGGCATTTACCTTTACTATTGTTACCCCAATAAGACTCGAACTTATGTTACAGGAGCCAAAATCCCGTGTAATAACCAACTATACTATGGGGCAATAAAAAAGGAATGTTACCTTAAAACAACTGGTTAAAGTAACATTCCTTATATGGAAATTTCCTAAAACCAATTTTCCTTAATTGCACTGCAAAGGTAAGCAAAATATTTGAATTGTGCAAACTTTTCTCCAATTATTTTCAATTCAAGTATCATTTTCTTGTCTTGAAGGAGTAAAGTTAGGCTTGATTTTAGGTCTTATCTATATTCTTTCAAGTAATTCCTACTAACTTGTTAGCCCAAGATTCAGTATAAAAACTGTAGTAGTTCCATTTAATTCCTATCTTACTACATAGGTAATGTACTATGTTATGCAGTAATGATGGGATTCCTATTACTATCAAATATAGTGGACCTAATATGTCAGATTGCTTACTATGACCACATTCATGTTGAATGGACTTTTGTGATGACATAGGATTCACAAAGAGATAATCTCCTAAAGACATAGCTGAAGGTAGAGTAATATTCACTATAATAGTGTTACCATCTGCCTTACCTTCTCTATATGCAGCTTGGCACAATATACCCTCTATACATAGAGCAAGCATATTCTGTGGGAACTGCCATAACCATTTAATAGAATCCTTAATGTAATTACCTATCTTCTTCATTCTTGTATATAGTAATATCCCTGAAGCTTTGTTATGGCTTCATAAGAGTTATTTCTAATCTCCTTTTAACTACTAACTTCATTAGACCAGTTCTTGATTATACCCCTATAGCATGATTCCCTGTGCATTTTCTCAGGTGGATGTGCTCATGCAATCTAATTTATATAGTAGCAATTTTAGTAGTATTGGGGACAACCTCCTCTCTATGTAAGTGTGAGAGTACTAACCCAACTTCTAACCCATTACTTTTTAACCTCATGGGTGAAAGGTTAATCCACCATTAACCTCTACTGGAGTGCAAAGGTAGATAAAAGTTTTGATATATGCAAATATATAAATGAAAAATTTATAGGAAAAATAATTTTCTTTTTTTTTTACTGCTTTTCTCCACCTTTCTAATTAGTATAGGGGTGATTTTGACCCCCCCCCTATCTATTTTCTAATTTTTTTTTTTGATTTTTTTTTTTCTGCGATATTTTTATGAGTGGTGGTTACACCAACCACACCCTCCCCATCACTTAGCCCAAGGGGGTCCTACCCCGTAGGTCAAAATAACCATATTATTAACAATTTAACATTTTATCATTATGGAAAAGAATCTTGTTTTCAATGACACTCTGACAGTTGAACAGTTCAAGGCACAAATGAATGTATCACGCATTGATGTGAAGAAGAATCCCAAGACAGGCAAACTCTTCTTCACCTATGGTGCAAAGACAGGTGCAGTTGCAGTCAAAGGCATACCAGCTCATCCTATGCTGAGCAATGTCACTGGCTCTGATGGTTCTAACTTCTGGCTTCTTCATGAGGAAGGCCAAGGTGGAGCACCTGTATTGGCAAGCTTCTAAGGGATTGTAGGCTTTATGCCTGCTTCCCTTTTTATTTCCTCTAAGCATTAATAGGGTTTAATCCTTTGAACATTAATAGTGTTTATGTGTAAAAGTTATATGAGTCAGCATTAGTATGCTCTTAGTATAACTCTGAGATATGTTACACATTATATTATATGTAATAGGATTTAACTCTGTTAGTGTATAGAGTGAGATAAGATGTGCTCTATTTACATCTCTTCCTGACAAGAGGATTAGAGAGGTAAGTAGAGTATTTAGAAATTCAGTTCATTGAGTAAGTAGGATAGGATAATAGAGTGTGGAATACACTTTATGTCCTATCTTCCTTGTTTTGTGAGATAGTACTGACATTTTGTCAGTCTGTCATTAATCTGTAACTTGTTGATTTATTGAGAGTTAATAGTATGGACTGACAATTTGTCAGATGTGTGACATTATGTCAATCCTCACAATTATCACCTCATTGAAACCAACAATTAGTAGAACAATCATCCAATAATGTATGACTGTTTTTACTGTTACAGTTTATATGCAAAACCACACTCTAACAAGCAAACAATCAAACAAACACATATTAATTGTTGTTAAATGTCTTCAATTGAGTACCAATAATATTGGGAGTGCTACTGAAATTGGGTGCAGATGTAAAGAATAGGACACTACTACAGGACTGTGGTGAGAGTAATATTAATTACTCAATAGACTTAGTGAGGATAGCAAGAACAGAATCAACATAAAACTGCACAGAGAGTAAGAAGGTAATTTTGGAAACTAAATATATTTAGGTCAGAATTAAGACATTATCAAAGACAGCAACTAATATTTAGATGATTTAGGAATTAGAAAGTATTGGTGTAATGGTAGCACAATGATACAACCTATCTAAGCCTTATTGGAGGTGTAAATGATAGTGGAGTAATAGCCAATTGGATAGAGTCTTGGTCATAGTAATGGTTCGAGTCCATTATACTTTCCTTTTATCAACCTATAAACAAACAATCAAATGAGCAGAAAATATACTTATCACCGAGAAAACTGTGACTGTCTCATAAGAGAAATCATAGTAGATGTTTATGGAAGGAAAATAATTCTTGGTGGACAACATGCCTTTGAATGGTCTATAACTATCTGCACAAGAGAAAGAATAGTAAAGACTGTTTATCCAAATGGCAGAACAGCAAGACAGGAGTTCAAGAAATATAAAAGGAGAAAGTGATGGATATATTCATATACTTATTAGTAGGCTTACCATTAAGCCTACTATTCCTCTATATCATATTTGATGTATTAAATGGAGATAACAATGGATAAGTTGGAACTTGAAGAGCAAGTGATAACAGAAGAATCTATTGCTTGTGACTATGGCAAACAGTTTGTATGTCCTAACTGTGGTGAGCCTTTTGATGGACATGAGTGTGAAAATTGTAAATACACAGAAGAAAGATGAAGATAAAACTTATACTTAAAGGAGTGTTACTATATGTAACAGCCTTTGTAGTTATACTCTTTATTGGAGGAGTTGATAGCATATATGACAATGGCTGGTTCATACAATTTATCATTGCATGTGCAGCACTATGTTATGCTTGCTATAGACTTATCTCTGAAGAAGAGCTTGAGATATTGACTTTCAACAAATGGTTTAATAAATTGGAGGAATAATCATGCGATTGATTAAAGTAGTATTCATAGATGAAGCACTTATTAGTGTGAGTGCAGAATGTTTGATAAGCGCATACAGAGGTGCTAAACAATATGCCTTTTTCATTGATGTTGATACCCCAATAAAGTTATTTGATGTTATCACAAATGATGCCTACACTAATCCTATGATAGTAGTAGACATATTATCCAATACACCTGAAACAGCAAGGGAACTTTGTGAGCTTAAAAAGAAAGGTATTAATGTAAAGTATATGTCACTGAAGTATATAAAGTTGATACCTGATATCAGAAGAGAATTTTTTGAAGGAACAAATCAAATAATTAAAGAAGAAAACAACATGGAAGAGAAGAGAAATATCAAGGTAACACTTGAACAAGCTATTGAATGGTATAATAGTGGCAATGCTACACTGCGAACACTGGCACTTAGTGCATACACAGAAGATGAATTGAAGTCGAACTTCAAATACATCAGCAGTAAGGTATGTAATACCTGTGTATGTATCACTGTGCCTGCCAGTGATAATGAGAAATACAACACACTTGCAGACTTGGCTGTGATAGCTAAGTATTTTAATGGCAACTGGAAGAAAACTACCTGCAATACAGGCTACTTCCTTGGTAATTACAATGCAGGATGTGGTCCTGTAGTTGATACTTGTAACGGTGTTGGTATATATCAGCACAATACAGTACAATATGCAGGTGTTGTGTACTTCAAGAACCAAGAAGATGCTATTAAAGCAGTAAAGATTCTTGGTAAGAGAGTGAAAGACTTGTTTTAAGTTGAACTAATGAAAATACTGCTGGTCTGTGAAGATAGGCAGTATAAATGCTCCCATAGTTCAGTGGATAGAATAAATCTCTCCTAAAGATTAGACACAGGTTCAATTCCTGTTGGGAGTACAAGGTTTTGTAACTCATATAAGGTAATTTGATTGTTTTTAGGTTATGTAATTTTTGGCATAATAGAGAATTTAGTTTGGGCAATAGAAATATTGTTACAGGTTGCAGGTTTGTGAAAATATGCAACCTTTTTAGGAATTAAAGGGGTGTAGAAATACATCCCAAATATCTCCATAGTTCAATGGATAGAACCATAGCCTTCTAAGCTATTAATGTGAGTTCGAGTCTCACTGGAGATACTTAGCTCGGAGATTGTACACTTCATAGCAGAGCTTGATAAACACAATAGAAGGTGCTGGTAGGTAAGCTACTATTTCTTGTTTTTTAGTTGTACTTTTTGTTCTTAGAAAAGAATCAAAAAGCAAAAAGAATATAATCATTTAACAACATACAAAAAAAAAAGTATGATAAATACAGTAGGAGAACTAATCAGTGCATTATCTAAATATCCAAAGGATATGAAGGTATATTCTAATCACATTACCAGAAATCTTGCAGGACAAATTATCATAGACCATGAAAATAGTCCTGAAGAGGAAGCAAATGAGAGGATGTTAGAGGAATACAGAAGAAGAGAAGATAGAGAAAGAGAAAGAAGAAGAGGTGAAATAACTTCTTTTGCTAATAGATGGTAACATCATAAGGTTTCTACTCTTCTTTTCCTTAAATAAAAAGAAGTGACCAGGGGCATTTTGGTTTTGATTGCTGATTATTTGGTAAGAGAACATGCAAAGACTGATGGAAAGACATCAAACAATAAATGCTAAGTCTTATAATATGACTCCTGCTCTTATGGCAGCCTAAAGATAGATGATAGGTTATATTATAGTGCTAATTCTATGCACTTTATTATGCTTATATATCCATAGGTAGATTAATGAGCCAAGTAGCACTTACTTGGGAACAGAAAGGTGCAAAAGCCTGAATGAAGACTAAGGCTGAGGGTCCGACTTTAAGAGCATTAATAGGCTGTGGTCTCGCAGAAGGTAACTCAACTTTTTCCTTGTTTATGGACAATAAAATAAGGTGGTGGAATATGACAATCCTGTCAGCCCAGTAGATAACCAACTACATATTAAATAGGTAAGCATGTGAAATTCTTTTATTAAAAATATGTATAATGTAGTTTCTGAGAATGGAGATGTCTATTATGGCACCTATGAGGCTTGTTTGTTATTTATCAAGGAACATCCTGAGTTAGGATTGTCAGAAGATGACATCATAGAAGAATAAAATGTTAAATTAATGTTAAAGGTAGGTCATTTATTTGGTAGTTACAAATATTTGACTTACCTTTGCATCATCAAAAACAAAGAGATATGGGAAAGATTAATTTTACTCCTACTCATTTTGAGAGAATGAAAGAGTTGGCAGTTGAAATGCTGCTTGACAATGAGATAATAGTAGGTAAGTTGGGCCAGCAATTTAATATTGTAGACCTTATTCATACTACTACAATCAATACTCTTAATTCAATGAGAGTAGGCATGGCTAAGGCTATTGAAAATCTTGAAAATGCTGATGAATGGGTTGATTCAGCCAATCAAGAGAAGATTGAGAAGCTGAAGAAACAAAAAGAGCTTGTGAATCTTATCATTGGTTACAAGAGGTATTTGCTTGAGCAACAAGAGACTTCTGAATTGAAGAAACAGCTTAAGAAAACTCTTGCAGACTTGAAAGAGTCACAGAAAACTCCTGAAGATAAGATTAAGGAGATTGAAGCTCAACTAGCTGAGTTGGGATAGAAAGAAATAGTGTTACTTACAATATAATTCCTTATTGTACTTCAAAATAATATATTAAGACTATGGTAACAGTTAAATTGAACACAAGTAACAATAATCCTTTTTATGGATTAAGAGCATGTCTCAAGTTATTTCAAGCAAGTAACCAGCAAATAGATGAAACACTACTGGATGCTGCTTGGTGTGAAGTTAATGGCAATAAAGAGAAAGAAGAAATGTTCTATTCTCTTATATTCAGCATTGGTGATATTACCAATAGACAACACAATATCTTTGGTAAGAAGAAGATTGATAGTGGTGGAAATGCTAATAGAGAGAGTTTCTGGACTGTCTTTAATTGGATTAAAGACAAACATTTTGACCAGTTTGTCAAGTTCATGAATGCAGGTCTGTTCAATGAATATACTTGCTTTGACTTCTTGTTCAGGTCAAGAATCAAGACAGATAAGAAGAGAAAAGTATTAGCTGTCTATGACATCTTTGCTGATGAACTGTATAGACAAGAGCTTGTAAAGTATGTATATTCCATTGTAAAAGGAAATAATATATTTAACAAGCATCTTGTAGCTAAGTTCTTGACATTACCAAGATTAAGTAAGAGAAGTGGGCATAAGTCAATACTTCCTCAAACTAAGTCAGTAATGGAGAATAAGGCTAAGTTCTTAGTTGAATTATCTAAAGAATGTGGTTGGGAATATGAAGTCAATGGCACCTATGCTAATTTCAAGGGCTATAGAGAGTGGAGAAAAAGATACAATACTGACCTTGAGTCAGTTCTCTTCTCTACAGGAAGAATCAAGGAACTCACCAAAGATGCTTTCATTGCTTGGTTTGATAAACTCCCTGCATCAGCAAGGTTTAGGGTTAAGAATAGAGTACTTTACAGTACAGTAGATAATAAGCCTAAATATCCTGAAATGCAGAAGTGGTATGCTGAATGGGAGAAATATAAAGAGCAAAAGCAAGCTGAACAGAGAAAACTTGAAGAGAAGATAAGACAAGGACAAGCTACTGAGGAGGATAAAATCAAACTCCAGAAGGTAAAGAAAGAAGCTAAAGTAACTGTGGGAGCTACAAACTTCAATGAGTTATATAAGGATATTTGCTCAGGTAAAATAGACAAGTTGAAGTTAGAGAGCTTTATCAATAAGGTTAATCTGCCTTATAATAGCTTGGTTATCATTGATGATTCGGGTTCTATGAGTGGACAACCTTTCAACTTTGCTAAATTCATAGCTTCTGTATGTTTGGTTAAGAATCCTGATGATGATGGCAGAAACTTACTTGGTTTCTTTAATAGCAGAAGTCACTGGCATAGCTACATTGACAGTACTTCAACTTCAAGGAACAGAATCATTAGAAGTGAGGTGGCACAAGTCAAAGCACAGCCTTTTGTAAATCCTAAATTATCATTCTATGATAATTATTTGAGGATTAGCAAGTTCTGTGATTCAGTGTTCTATGGTGGAGGGACTAATATTAGTGCTATTCCTGAGGAGTTAAAGATAGCTTGTGAACAGAATCTTCAAGTTCTTGATGCTTTGAAGGCATATCCTGTATGGACTATCATATCTGATGGAGAATGGAATAATCTTTATTCTCCTGAGGCTTCAATGAATGATTTTATGAGAAAGTGTGAACAATACTTTGGATTCAGACCATTTATTGTAGCTATGGATATAGTACCTACAAGTGGCTATTATAGCTATCAGAACTTAAAAGCTGACAGATTCAGTGGTATAGACAATATGATTTATATACCAAGTAATCCTGCTCAAATTGAGCAATTCTTGACTAACTTCAAGGATATGGATGTATTTGATGTATATACTCCATTACAGTCTATCTACAGGTCTAACAGATATTCTCTTGTGAGAGAGAATGTTCTATGATTTAAGGGTAGCAGGGATTGGGTTTCCTGCTACCCACACTAAGACACTTACAATACTAATTGAATTTAGCTCATTAGGTAGAGCATTAGACTGCAAATCTGAGTGTAATTGGTTCGATTCCAATAATTCATCTATAAGTGTCTAACAACTGGGGGAGTAGCTAAATAAAAAATTGAAATTAGTATCATTCTTCTGATACTTACAATATCAATTTTCAAAAAGGTTATAGCATTTGTTTGTCACACAAAAGTATGGGAGTTCGAGTCTCCCCTCCCCCGCAAATATGTCACTTACAATATCAATTCTAATAATAGACTTTTAATCTATAGCAGTTTGGATTTTAGTGACAATAATCTGCGGAGGTTGAAATATTGGTTTTAAGAGTATCTAAACATTAAGATACTTACAATAAACTAAACATTTTCAGCATAATTTGGGTTTGTGTTTTTAATGTAGGTTCGATTCCTACCCTCCGCACAAAAGCTACTTACAAAACTAATAAACTGTAGGTTCGAGTCCTACATTTTCCCTTTCTTATTTTGGAAAATTGGTGCAATGGTTGACACGAGAAATTTGAAGTTTCTTTTATAATAAAGTAGCTATTAATAAAAGCCATAGTAGAGATACTATGGCTTTTTTATTGTATATACAACACTTTATTAAATAAATTAAAATGGAAGAGATTAAAATGTCAGTAAGCATTACTTTACCAGGTAGAGTAATGTATAGCTTCAATGAAGCTAAAGCAGTAGAGAAACTGAAAAAAGGTGCAGGATTTACTTTATCTAGTATGACAGTAACTGATGATAAAGGAAAAAATGCTGAGGTTATTCATATTAGAACTAGGAATTGTGTACCTGCTGTACAAACTATTAAGATGAATAAAGAAGCTTATTATTATATGACTTCTAAAAAAAGTAGACCTAGCTCTATATCTGAAAAGCATTTTAATGCTATGAAACCTGAAGGAAGGTTACAGGCTCATCTTGATATATTATGTAAATCTCTAGGAGGTATTTCTTACTCATATAAAGTATTTGATGATTGATGGAATTTTGTATTGTTTTAGCTCTTATGGTAGGAGTAATTTTCTCTATAAGAGCATATATAAGATATGACCCTAAGTTTGACTTGGTAGAGTCAGGTAATAAGTATATACTATTCTTTTGGTATAACAAGTATAATTCTTGGGATGATGAATATTGTACAAGAAAGTACATTAAATTGTTTGAGATATGACTTTATTATTTAGTCTTAAAAAAGCAAATGGTGGAAAAAGAGGTAGATGGTCAAAGAAGTTTCCTAGAAAAAAGATATTTACCAGAAGAGGAGAGAAGGCTGCTCATTGGTTTAGGAATAACTGGATTGATGATTCTTATTCATATCTTCATGGTAATATTCACAAGTTCTTATTAGCCAATGTAGGCAGACCAATAGATAAAGTATTCTCAGAGTTTCTTAAGAGATGTGATAGAACTGCTCATAAGTATAATCTTAAATATGAGTTTTATGACTATTTTGAGGAGAAGTCTGAGATAGATTATCATGGTGGATTCTATCTTACTAATGGTATAGTAAACTATAAGAAGCCTACTAAAAGACCTAAAAGTAAGCCTTATATCCTTATAGAAGAAGATAGGAATAGGGTATCTATGCCTGTTTTAGCTCCTATATGTAGAGAATGTGATGCTACTCATACTAAACAGTTTCTTGGAATATTCTGGCTATCCTATGATACCCAGAAGAGGGTTTACTTGGTAGAGAAAAGTGTATATGATACTGATTTGAATCTACAGGTAAAGTATAAACCATGTTATATACCTGGAGTAGGAAATGGAATTAGAGAAGTTTTCTGGGTTATATCAAATAAACCAAGGTATGAGCTGTATGGAGATTGGAATGGCGTACATTCACTCTTAAAGTATATATTTATCACTAAGAGATAGTATGAAGAATTTTATCATTATTGTTATCTGGTTTGTGGTATTCATGGCTATATTGACTTTATCTTTAAGGTTAATCTCAATGCCTGATACCCTTGCTAACTTATTAGGAGTTGTGTTACTAGCTGGGTTAATAACTGTAAGTACTCAATGTGTTAAATTTATAAATGACAAAAGAAAATATGAAAAGTAAATTGATTATTGGACTTATGTCCTTGTTTATGATGGTGTCAATGACATCTTGTATGGAAAGAGTAGATGCTGGACATGAAGGCATCAAAGTAAATCTTTATGGCAGTGATAAAGGAGTAGATGATGCAGTACTTGTAACAGGTGCTGTATGGTACAATCCTTTTACTGAAACTGTATATGAGTATCCTACTTATGTACAAACAGTTGATTATGAACCATTTACTATTAATGCTCAGGATGGGTCAGAATTTATAGTAGACCCTACTGTGTCATTGAAGATTATAGATGGTCAATCTCCTGCTGTATTCAAGAAGTATAGGAAAGACCTTGAAGATGTCATCCATTCTACCTTGTATAACTATGTAAAGGATGCTTTCAGAATCCAGCTTAACCAATTCAGTACTGACTATATAGTATCTCATAGAGATAGTATTGAGCAATCTATTGAAAGATACTTGTCAGCTTCCTTGAATAAGGAGAATTTCCAATTGGAACAGCTTACTTCAGGATTGAAATATCCCCAGACTATTGTAGATGCTGTTGATGCTAAGAACAAGGCTAAATTGTTGGTCTGCTAAGTAGAAATATTTAGTATAATTCCCTTAATTGCTGGGACATCCATAAAGATTTTATTTATTCATTTGTATAATTCAGAGATTATTTGTATCTTTGCATTATTAAAATGAGATAAGATTATGGAAAATCAGCAGCCAAGTATTAATTACAGAAGTATTAAGAAGAATGCACTCAAATACCCTATAGCCACAGGGGAAGTTTATGGAGTGTATAAAGTTATTGAAGAAGTAAAAGTAGCCACAGAGAAGTGTTATGTTACTAAATGGAAATGTATTAATATCCATACAGGTAAGGAATTTCTCTATTCTGGTTCATATCTTCATAAACTAAAGGAGAGAGTTGAGAATAAATTCTCTAAAGAAAGACAGCTTGGTCTTAGGAGATACTTATTCAACAATTACAAGCAAGGAGCTATTAGAAGAGGTCACTCATTTAATTTAACATTTGATGAGTTTAACTCTATAATAACTGGTAATTGTGCTTATTGTGGTGAACCTCCAAGAGAAGTAGATAATAAGCTTCTTCTTGAAAGAGGAGATTCACACCAACCAAGTATTAAGTACAATGGAGTAGATAGAATTAATCCTGAGTTAGGATATTCTATTGATAATTGTGTTCCTTGTTGTCCTAAATGTAACTATATGAAGGGTACTCTACAGAAAGAAGAGTTCCTATCTCATGTAGGAAAGATATATAACTTCTTAATTAATAAAGGTTCAACGACTATTCCGAAAGGAAGTACATCACAAGCTAATGGTGATGGAAATGGGGAACCCCTAACAGATAGTGCTGAGGGTGAAGATATAGTCTGAGCTGTATAGTAATATACAGAAGTTCATAAGAGAACTGCATAGATAGTTGCGCATCTATGTGAACATAACTGGTACAGGAAGCTATGAAGGTTCAGAATGAAGTAGAGGTAGCTAAGGCTGAGGCAGAGAAGTTACTTGTAGCTGCAAGAGCTGAGAAAGAAGCTAACTTGTTAAGAGAACAGGCTCTTACTCCTGCTATTCTTGAAAAGATGTGGATTGAGAAATGGGATGGTAAGTTGCCTGTTTATGGTCAAGTTCCTACAATCTTTAAGGATATTAGCAAATGATGTGGATTATTGCTATATTAATAATCATCTTAACATTGAGTATCTTAAAGGATACTCATGTTGAGGTGTATTACAGGTACTGTGGTCCTGCTAAGCTGCAAGAAGAATATGATGCTGTAATCCCATTGTGGATAGCACTTATCATAGTTGTACTGGGTTTACTGCCCATAGCTAACATCATCTTATTTGCTGCATTCATCATATATTATGCAATTCATGCAGGATGGAACCCCAATGAATGTGATGGCTATACCCATGTATTCTCATTAAGAGGGGGTAATATTGTCACAAAAGGACTATTAAAGGTTAAGAATCTATTATGTAAGAGGGTATGAAACAAAAAGTATTCAACATACTCATCTCCTTTGCAGTAGGGGCACTTGGGGTAGTACAAGTGCTACCCTACTTGAGGGAAGATGAACCACCTGAAGTAAAGGTGGTACATACAGTTAATGAGAAGCAGCCAGACTTCTTCAGTAAATCACCTCAAGAAGGCTTGATGGAAGCATTAGAATATTATGGGGTTAAACATCCTCAGATAGTCTATGCACAAGCTGTACTTGAAACTGGTCATTTTAAGTCAGACTTATGTCTGAATGGTAATAATCTGTTTGGCTTATACAATAGCAAGAAACACAGATACCATACATTTGACCATTGGACTGAGAGTGTGGTTGCATATCTTGACTATGTGCAATATAGATACAAACCTCCGAATGATTATTATAAGTTTTTATCAGACATAGGGTATGCAGAAGACCCTGACTACATTAACAAACTAAAAGGAATTGTAAGTAGAAATGACAAGAGAAGAAGTGGATAACTTGGCTTTGTCTAAGATAGACAAGGCTAAGTACTTGATACTTGAGTTGATAACTGGAATGGGTAAGACCAAAGTAGCAATAGACCTCATTAATCATATATGTGATAGGGTATTCAGGAATGATGAAAGCCCTACTACCATACTTATTCTTGTGGCTAAGACTGTACATAAGCAGACTTGGAAGGATGAGATTGAGAAATGGGGAGGTATCAAGTCTGACTATATTACCATTGAGTGCTATGAGTCACTAAAGAACTATGAGAACTCATACTTTGATGTAGTAGTGGCAGATGAGATGCAGCATTTGTCAGAGGCAAGAATTGATGTATTGGAGACTATTCATATCAATGAATCTTTCATTGGACTGTCTGCCACTATTAAGAGAGACATGAGGGATTATTTCATCTACAATCATAAGGCTGAGGTCATTAAGTGTGGTCTCAAGGAGGCTGTAGAGGATGAAGTATTACCTGAGCCTACAGTATATCTACTGCCTTTGTCTTTAGACACTACTAATTATACCTATAAGGTTAAGAAGTTTGGTCGTGATATAATCACCACTCAGAAAGGTTGTTATGACAGTATCTCTTCACTTATAGAGTGGTACAAGAATAAGTACTTTAACTCAAGAAATGAGAGAATAAAGAACTTATGGCTTTCAACAGCAGGCAAAAGATTGAAATGGTGTGCTGAACAAAAGGAAGCCCTTGTATTATCTCTTCTTGACAAGTTCAGGAATTACAAGACTTTGACTTTCTGTAGTAGTATTGAGCAGTCAGAGAGATTAGGTAAATATAATATTACCTCGAAGAATAAGGCTTCAGTGAAGAATCTTGAGATGTTTAACTCCAACAAGATTAAACATATTACTGCCTGCAACATACTCAATGAGGGTGTGAACTTGACTAATTGTAGGATAGGTATATTCTGCAACTTGAATAGTTCGGAGATTGTAGTAAAGCAAAGAGTTGGTAGAATACTTAGGCACAAATCTCCTATTATCATCATACCTTATTTCAAGGACACAAGAGAAGAAGAACTTGTACAGAAGATGATAGAGGAGTATTCTGAGGATTCTATCATAAGTGTTGATAGTATTAATGACATTAAGCTATGACAATTTGTTTAAGTAAGGAAGGATGTCAGAAGAACAACATTAGTCTTGCTGAGGCTCTCTTAATGCTTGCCATCCATAATAATGCTGACCTTGATATGGCTCAGAAAGAGCTGATTAAGAAGGGTTACATAACTGCTGATAGGGATGATTTGTTCCAGCAGGTTGGATGGAGACTTACTAATAAAGGCACTGAGGTAATAGATTCTGTGATTGTAGATTCTGATAAGAAACAGGAACCTAATGACAGGTTAGTTCAGTTAGCTACAAGGCTCAAGGAGATATTCCCCAAAGGCAAGAAGGATGGCACTAACTATTATTGGGCAGATGGAGTAGCTTTAATTGTGCGAAGATTAAAGTTATTCTTCAAGAAATATGGAAATACTTATACTGATGAGCAAATCATACAGGCAACCAGTAAGTATGTGGAAGGTTTCAATGGAAACTATACATATATGAGGCTATTAAAGTATTTCATATTCAAAGAGAAAGTTGGTGCTGCTGGTGAGGTTGAGGGAGACTCAGAATTGATTAGTTACATTGAGAATGCTGGTCAAGAAGAGAATTTAAGAAATGATTGGACTTCTACATTAAGATGAGTACACTAAGAGAGAGAGTAATAGAGAATCTGAATGTCAGAAGACAGAGGATTCTTGATGGACAGTTGAATTGCATTCCATCCCCATTTAAGAGATTCAGTGATGATTTTATAGGTATAGAGCAGTCCTGCTATTATACCATAACTTCATTTACTAAGGGGGGCAAGTCACAGTTTGCATCATATACCTTTATCTATAAACCTCTTATGTTCTGTTATTATACAAAGGCAGATATAGATATAAAGATACTGTATTTTCCTCTTGAGGAAACCCCAGAGAGGATTATGCAGAGATTTATATCTTGGCTATTGTTTGATTTCAGTCATGGAGAGATAAGGATAAGTCCAAGGGATTTGAGGAGTACTACCAAGGCTGTTCCGCAAGAGATACTTGATGTGATTGCATCTGAAGAGATACAAGATATAATCAAGTATTTTGAGGAGCATATCATATTCCCTGATGAAGCTTGTAATCCTACTGGTATATTTAAGTATTGTGTAAGATATGCAGAAGAGCATGGAAAGACTTATTATAAGACTGGTCAATATAAGGATGAGTTTGGGATAATACAAGAGAGACAGGTATTTGACAGATATGAGCAGGATAATCCTAATGAGTATAGATTGGTGATGATTGATACCATTAATCTCATAGATACTGAGAGAGGAATGACTCTTAAGCAGTCTATGGACAAGCTCAGTGAGTATTGTGCCAAGTATCTGAGGAACAGGTATCACTATTCTCCTGTGATAATCCAGCAACAAGCCTTTGACCAAGAGGGCAATGAAGCTTTCAAGATAGGTAGGGTAAGACCTTCAGTAGCTGGATTGGGTGATAGTAAATATACCTCAAGGGATAGCAATGTGGTCCTTGGTCTATTCTCACCATTCAGGTTTGCTCTTAAGGAATATGAGGGCTATGACATATCCAAGTTCAAGGATAATATAAGATTCCTTGAAATGATTGTCAATAGAGATGGTGAGATGGGTGGATTGTGCCCTCTTTTCTTTGATGGTGCTGTATGTCAGTTCAATGAACTTCCAAGACCTGATGACAATGATGGTATAAAGAAGGTATATGAGTATCTAAAGAAGATAAGGGGTGCTAATACATCAAAGTCTTTCTTTAGTTATGGAATAAGAAAATCTGATAAAAGGTTGCATAATACGAAATTATTTAGTAAGTTTGCAGCCCTTTTCAAGTAAAAGTAACATTATAAAACAAAAACAATGGCAAAGATTTTAGTTTTGGCTAAGTCAGGCTTTGGAAAGACCACTTCCTATTGTGGTAGGGAGAAGTTAGGTATCAAAGGGCTTGACCCAAAGGAAACTTATGTTATCCAGTGCATTGGCAGGGGTGTGCCTAATCCCAATTTCAAGTTAATTGAAGGCAATATTGGAGTAGAAAATGTAGGTAAGCCCACACAAAAACTTGTGAATGCAAATGTACTTGCTACAGGAAATAGAGTACAGGTAGATAGTCTTACAGGACTTGATAGGTTTGCAGCAGTTGCAGAGATTGTCAATATAATGAAGAAATCTCCCTATAAGAATGTCCTTATAGATGATATGAATTATCTTGCACAGGATTTCTATATGGCTAATGCCATGAAGGGTGGATGGGATACTCCTAAGCAGATTGGCTATGGAATGGGACTCATCTTTGATTCCTTTAAGGGATTCCCTGAGGATAAGAACATCATTTGTTGTGCTCATTATGAGGAGTATAAGGATAAGAATGGTGATTCCATTTCTTATAAGTTCAAGACCACTGGAAAGATGGTAGCATAGTCTGCCATTATCTATCTAATTGCTGGAACACCCTAAAGACAACTAAACTACAAAGTAATTGGTAACAATAAGCTTGAATGTTTGAAAATTAGTTGTATTCTTAGTGATGGAGGAATGGGCAATCAGCAGCCAAGGGACTTTATGAGTTCAAGGTTCATCGACTATCCCCTGTTGTGGGGGAGTACATTTATAAAGTAATCAATTATATTTGGAAATGGTAGACAATAGAGAAGTACACATTTACGCATTAAAGCATCCTGATACCTTAGAAGTAAGATACGTAGGTAAGACTGTAAGAAGTCTAAGTAGGAGATTGGGAAACCATATTGCCAATGCTAAAGGAAATAAGCATAACAAGCATTTAAGCAATTGGATTCTTAATATCTTAAAGGAGAATAAGAAACCTATAATAGAACTCTTGGAAACCTGTCAAAGTGGCATTTGGCAGGAAAGGGAGCAATATTGGATTTCACAGTTCTCCAATTTAATTAATCTTACTGCTGGAGGTGATGGATGTATAGGCTTTATTCATAATTCTGAAGCTATAGAAAAAATTAGACAGTCTAAGATTGGAACTAAGCATTCTATAGAGTTTAAGGAGGCTATGAGTAAAAGGCTTAAAGGTGTACCTCTTAGTGAAGAGCATAAAAGTAAAATAGGTTTAGCTAATAAGGGAAGAAGGGCTTCAGAGACTACAAGAAAGAAGCTATCAGACTCTCATAAGGGTATTTCCCAAAGTGAGGAATCCAAAAGAAAAAGAAGTGAATCTATTAAACTTTGGTGGGCTAAGAGAAAATCTATTGAAGATATAGTCAAATCTTAATAGAAATATTAAGGAAACATAGTAGAATGATTACCTACATAAGTTATGTTTCATAAAATGGGACGATTACATCACACCTGAAGGAAAGTTTGATATTATCCTCTTTGGCAAGGTAGGATATGATGCAGAAAACAAGAGACCTATCAAGCACTTTGTCAAGGAGTTTGATGGAGAATATCCTGCTAAAGACAGTCTTGGTGCATTGGATGACCTTCCTGATGAGATTCCTAATGATTTGTCTATAGTAGTAGACAAATTGAAGGAGATTTATGGATAGGAATGAGACTGTAAGAATATCAAGGTTAGTTGCTAATAATAGTATTACTACAGGTGACATCAGTATGGTATTGATGCAATACTGTATAGAACAGGACAAGCCTTACTATGAGACTACCCTGTTTGTTACCAAGTTATTAAGTAGTGCACAATTGGCAGCATGTTTTATAACAGCCCTAGACTATTATGAAAGGAAATTCACAATATACAAGCTGTGGGATAAGCCTAATATATTACAGAAGTCTGGAGGATTAGGACAATTATTACAGATATTTTAGTAACAAGTATTTAAGTATTTTTTTTTTATTTTAGCAAGAAAAGTATGAATAAGACATTGACAGTAAGACAGTTTGCAGGTGTAAAAAGAATTGCACAGAATGTTAATCCTTTGGTAGTGAAGAAGAATAAGATTGCTGCCAAGATTGATGAACTCAATGCAGAGTATAATGCTCTGACTGAGGAGATTGAAGGACATGAGATGGGTGTTAAGGCTTTGACAGGTGGTCTCACAAGTGAAGACTTGGTTGTCAAGAAGGTAGAAGATACTGGTAAGGTTGATAAGGATGGTAAGCCTGTAAAGGTTACTAAGTATGAGCCTAAGGCTGGTGTAGTAGTGTTCAATGAGGAGGCTAATGTATATGAGATTCATGTAGAAGAGCCTGCTATTGACAATGTTGCTCTTGAGACAGTAGATGACACTGAGAAGGCACCTGAGACAGAAGTAAAGGCTGGTGAAGAGGCTCCTTTTGACCCTACTAACCCCTTCAATGATGGTACAGAGGCTGGTGACAAACTGCCTTTTGAGAACTAAGATAATAAGATATGGAGAATTGGATAGAAGTAATTGAAGGATACAAGGTATCAAATCTTGGAGAAGTTTATAGCATGAAAACTGATAAGGCGTTAAAGAAACATACTGATAGGTATGGCTACCTATATGTTGGAGTGTATATAGATGGTAAGTTGAAATTTAAGAAGGTGCATAGGTTGGTTGCCAAGGCTTTCCTCAGTGATTATTCTGATAATCTACAGGTTAATCATAAAAATGAAAATAAGAGGGATAACAGGGTAGAGAATCTTGAAATGTGCAATAATAGATATAATTGCAATTATGGCAGTAGGAAGAATGTTCTATCCAAAGCAGTTATACAAGAAACCTTAGATGGAAACTTTGTTAAAGAATGGGCTTCCACAAGAGAAATTGAGCAAACACTTGGATTCTCAAATACTTCTATCTCTGCTTGTTGTAGAGGATTTGCCAAAGACTATCATTCTGGCAAAGTATATCCTGTACATCAAGCATTTGGTTATAAATGGAAATATAAAAATAATGAATAACATGAACAAGAAAAAAGTTGGATATGCTTTTATGGCATTCAGTAAGGGAACAGAGAGTAAGGAAGGCAATGCAGTAAAGAGATATACAGGAGTAGCTCCTGTATTTGTTTTGGCTGTAAATCCTAACAAAGCAGAGCTTGAAAAGCTGTATAATACCCAGCTTGAGAATGACCCTGAATATCTGGGTGAAGTTGAGGTAGGTGAGGACAAGCACAAGGTACAGAATGTCAGACTTGACTTCATTGTTAAGACTGATGCTGAGAAGTGTGGTGGTATTGAATTTACTACCAAAGTGGCTTTCTTCATCAGAAAGGAATACAGGTATAACAGAGACCAGACTAAGGTACAGGTAATTGACAAGTATGGTAGAACTGCTTGGGTTACTGTAGAGCAGGCTAAGGCACATGAGATTCCTGTATATAAGAATGGTCCTGCCAACATTGATAAGGACTACAGACCTGCTTATCATGGTGAGGAAGAGCTTACTAACTTCATTAAGGCATACCTCAACATTCCTAATGTAATGAAGTATGTCAATAATACTTGGGTTATGGTAGACAAACCTGAGGATTGTGAAGCAAGACTTGAGAACATTGCTGAGTACTTCAAGGGCAATTTCAAGGAGCTGAGAGATGTTATTGCATTGCAGCCTAATAACAAGGTTAAGGTATTGTTTGGTGTAAGAACCACTGATGATAACAAGCAGTATCAGGCTGTTTATAATCAGATGTTCCTGAAGAACAATATCACTGACTACAGTAAGTTGGATGCAGACTTGCAGGAAAGAAAGGCTGCTGGTGCATATCCTACTACTGAGTTCACTGTAGGTGACTTGAAGGAGTACAATGTAGAGGCTACTGACTTCAGTGGCTCTGCAAGTGGCTCTGGTGATATGCCTTTTGCACCTGCTGAGAATGCAGGTGGTACTCCTTGGGATTTCGGGAAGTAAATTATCTTATAAAGTTGGAGGTAGGCATGGCATTCAGTAAAGGTAGAGATTCTGTAAGCCTTGATGACATCCTAAGTAAAGTGACAGAGGCAGACATTCTGTCATATTATTTAGGTGTCACAGAGGTTCCGTGTATAATTAATAGCCCATTAAGGCAGGATAGGAGACCATCATTTGGTCTCTATTCTCCTGATGGGAGAAGGATATATTATACAGACTTATCCACAAGAGATAGAGGAGGTCTGTTTGACCTGCTTGGAAGTATGTGGAATTGTAGTTATAAGGAAGTCCTTACAAGGATTAATGAGGACATTTCAAAGTTCAATGGTAGTGCAAGTATTCATACATATACTCCTTGTACTGTCAGGAGTACCAGTACCTATAACAAGGATACTGACCTACAGTGCAAAGTCAGGGATTGGAGGGATTATGATATTGAGTACTGGGCTTCCTATGGAATAAGTTTGGAGTGGCTCAAGTATGCAGAAGTCTATCCCATATCTCATAAGATTGTCATTAAAGGTGGTCAGAGGTATGTGTTTGTAGCTGATAAATATGCCTATGCCTATGTAGAACATAAGGAAGGTAAGATTACTCTTAAAATCTATCAGCCATTTAACAAAGGTGGTTATAAATGGAGTAATAAACATGACACTTCTGTGGTAAGTCTATGGACTAAAGTACCTGAATATGGAGAGCAAATTTGCATTTGCTCCTCATTGAAAGATGCTTTATGTCTATGGGCTAACACAGGAATACCCTCTCTTGCAATACAGGGTGAGGGGTATAGGATGAGTGATACTGCAATTGGTGAGTTAAGAAGAAGATACAGACAAGTATTTATATGCTTGGATAATGATGAGCCTGGAATTAAGGATGCTCAGAAATTATCAGAAGAAACTGGCTTTACTAATGTAGTGTTACCTCATTTTGATGAAGGAAAAGATATTAGTGATTTATTTAAGGCTAAGGGAAAAGAGGAGTTCCTTAGAATAATCAAGCCTTTATTCTACTCTTCAAGACAAGAGTATGAATATGAGGATGATTTACCTTTTATGGTAGATTGATTGGTTTCGGGATAACAAAAGTAACAAAAAGTTTAACATCCATAAAAAAAAAAGTGAAAACATGGAAGCAAGAAAGATTACAGTGGTTCAGACCAAGAACCAGAAGAAGAGTGTTATTATGTCAGCAGCTACGACCCTTGGTGAGTTGAAAGCAGACCTGAGAAGTAATGGAATTGACTATGATGGTATGACCTTCTTTGAAGGCACATCAAAGACAGAGTTGAAGACTGATGCTTCAGTTCTGCCCCATGATGTACCTTACAAGGGACAAGTGACCAATGAGTTGGTATTCATGCTGACCAACACCAACAAGAAGATTAGAAGTGGTGCTACTGCAATGTCAAGAGCCGAGGCTTATAATGCCATCAAGTCTATGGGTTTGCAGGATGCTTGTGTGAAGAAGTTTGGCAAGAACTTCACTATGTGTAAGACTGCTGACCTCATTGCACTTGTACAGAGCAATGGTAATTCAAAGCCTGCACCTGCTGCACCCAAGGCAGAGGCTCCTAAGGCAGAAACTAAGAAGGAGGAGAAAGTTGAGACTCCTGCACCTGAGGCAACTGCACCTGCAAGCAATGGTGGTGAGTGTGTTGATACTGTAGCAAGAGCCGCTATCAGCAAGTTGGTGGACATTCTTGAGGACAATGGTACTATTGAAGAGGATGAGGAGGTAGTTATTGCTACCACAACCTCTGATGAGTATAAGCCCAAGTCTGCTTCTCCATACTCTGATGATGAAATTGATGATATGTTCTCAGGTATGGACATAAACTAATCAGAAGTTTAACATGGTAGGTAAGGAGGTAGCAATACCCCTTACCTACTTTTTTTTTTTACATCAGCATGAGTGAAGAGGTAAATAACTTAATAAAAGTAAGGGTTGAAAAACTATATGAATCCTTGATGGAAAAACCTCTCCGAGTATTAGGTATATTCAATGACTTCTTTGGAGAAGAAAGAGTTGATATGCAGGGATACCCAGAGTTAAGTAATTTTAGTCTGTGGATGAGTATAAATTCAATAAGTACTTACTGTGTAGGCAGGGATGTAGTTAATATGAGTAGTGAAGAGTGGGGTTTGTATAAGGATTTATCTATAATTGAACTGCCTGTATCACAGATTAGTAAAGTAGTTGATTCCTTTGGACTTGCATCTGTGATAGATAGAATAGGCAGGCTTAGACTCAACAATATATTCATCCTTGTTCATTTCCCTCATGTAAGAGTGACTAATGAGCATGATAGGTTTGTGGATATTAATCACCTATGGGCTAAAGTGAAAGTGATGTATAATGGCACATTGATTGGTGGTTTCACACTTAACAGGTCAGAATATACAATGCTTCATTTTACCAGTGATTATATGCACAGTCATGTAGGTGATATTCCAAAAGATGATTTCACTAGATTTCAAAGTCCATGTACAGGAGATGGTCCTATCAATGCTACTATAACCACACTTAATAGGGATTTTGACGAGGATATGTGGAATATGTTCTGTCTTGAATTGAGTAAGTATGTGACTGTAGAATCTATTGCAGGAAGACCATATAATTACTTGGAGAGACTTGGCACCCGTGATATGGAAGCTGGAATAGACAGGTTTGTAACATATCTCCAACCTCACTATTATGGTGATGTCCTGTCTACTGACAAGTTGAGGGACTTTGTAAGACAATTTATCAATACAAAGAAGCTCAAATTCAACTATGTGAATGGTAGTTATTCAATAGGAATGTCTTTGCCAGAGTACATTATCCTTATCAGTAATGAGTTCATTTCTTGGTACAATGACTTGTTCAATAAAGGTGAGGTCACTAATACATTTGACAACCTAAAGACAAGAGGATTACTTAGGGAATGTATCATAGATAATGGTAAGATTTACTATGAGACAGGCAGAACCAATGTGAATAACTATTTAGGTTACATAGGTAAGAAGGTATGTATGTTCAAGGGTAGGGAGATTACCATTAGCATTACAGACATTGCGGAAGTAAGGAATGAGAACAAGAGTATTATACTTAATATCCAGACCTCACTGTATATATTAAATGTAATTCTTAAAGTATTAAACTATAGATATGGAAGAGAAACAGCAGTCCATGAAGATGGTCAGCTTGGTACAGAAGTTAGGTACTTATAATTATAAGCTGATTATACCAGCAGAAGTAGAAAAGAAGATAAGATTTGCCTGTCAGAAAGTGTGGAATACAGAATGGTCAGGTACTTTATTCTTCACACATGAAGGCTCATTTGAGAATGATGACCTTGTGATAAGATGTGTTGATATTTATATTATGGACATTGGTACACAGGCTTACACAGAGTTTGATATGAATCCTGATGTAATAGCTTATATGTGTGAGAATCCTGAATTGCTTGATTGCCAGATGGGTCTTATCCATAGCCATAATAATATGTCTACATTCTTCAGTGGTACAGATACTGCTACTTTGAAAGAAGAGGGTAGAGATAGAAATAACTTTGTATCTCTTATTGTTAATAATGCAGGTACTTATACTGCTGCTATTACAAGGAGAATCAAATCAAAGCAGGTTAAAGAATCTGTATCATTTGAGTTCTTTGGTGATGGAGAAAAGCATGATACTAAGGAATATACAAGTGATGCAGATGAGATTGAATGGTTCTATCTCAAGATAGAGAAAGAAGGAGAACATTATTCCTTTCCTGACATGGCTTCAAGACTTGAAGAGATTAAGAAAAGAAAAGAGAAAGAGGCTAAGAGAAGAGAGAGGGAGAAAGCAAAAGGATTTAATGGAATTGCTGGGGGATATAGTAATCCATATAAAGGTACTGCTTACAGCCCACAGGCATATAAGCCTACTGTAGCAAGTTCTCAGACTGTAGCAGTTGGTCCAGCTAATCTTAATAAAGGTAAGATTGAACAAAAACCAGTGCAGAAAACTCTCTTTGAGCAAGAAAATGAGTTACCATTTGAAGAACCTAATGATTCACCTATCCCCTATGGAGAAGTATCTGTGAAGGATGAAATCATTGAATCTCTTGTAAAGCAGCTTGTAACTTGCAGTATTATCTTACCTAATGAGAGTAAGGTAGATATTGATAAGTGGGCTAAGAGTATGCCTATGTTGTATGAAAGGAGATTTGGTAAAGGTGAAGAAGGAATGAAGAGGTTCCAAGACTGGGCAGATACATATACTGAGTTCCTTACTTGGAATATTGAAGATGAGGACTTAGAGGCTATGGGATATGATGAGACTGAGATACAGTCTATTTGTGCCCATGACTTGATTGAAGCATTAACTCAGCTACCTGAGAATGATTATATCAAGGTATATATTGATGAACTTGAAAAATACTTAATATTATGAATGAAACAGAAGAAACAACAATAGCTGAGAATCATACCATATCTTCAGATAATATTGTCAATCCTGAGGAGTTGGGAGATACTTTCAGTCTTTCAGAGGAAGAGCAGGCTATACTTGACCAAGCAGTAGAAGAAGCACATCAGGAGATACCTGTAAACTCTGCAACATTACTTGTAGATGGTGCTACAAGTAGGTTTAGCTCTGCTATCTGGTATGAGAAAATACAAGAGAAGGTTATCATCTTGGCAGGTGTAGGAGGTATTGGCTCCTATGTAGGTTTCTTATTGGCAAGAATGAAGCCTACAGCATTGTATATATATGATGATGATGTAGTGGAAGAGGTTAATATGTCTGGTCAATTATATGGTCAGTCTGACTTAGGCAGACCCAAAGTATCTGCATTAGCTGGCATGATTAGGAACTATGCCAATTATGGAAGTACCTTTGCAATACCTGAAAGGTTCACCAATAATTCTAAAGCTACTGATATTATGATATGTGGCTTTGATAACATGGGAGCAAGGTCTACTTTCTTTAGGAAGTGGGTAAATCATGTTTATAGTAAGCCTGAAGAAGAAAGAGGTAATTGCCTGTTTATAGATGGTAGATTGGCAGCAGAGGAGTTCCAAGTACTCTGTATCAAAGGTGATGATGAGTATAATATCAATAGGTACAGGAGTGAGTTCTTATTCTCTGATATAGAAGCTGATGAGACTATTTGTTCTTATAAGCAGACTACTTTCTGTGCTAATATGATTGCATCCTATATGGTCAATCTATTTGTGAATTTCTGTGCTAATCAGTGTGAACCACTTATTGACAGGGATTTGCCATTCTTGACTACATATAATGCAGAAACAATGTATCTTAGAACTGAATCATAATGGAATTTAACTTAACATTTTGTCGTCATATTGATAGTGCATTTACATCAAATGATGAGTCTGGTAGTATTGTAAGTCTCTCTAATGAGTTATCACTGGAGCATAACAACACATTCAATAGAGGTCTTATTACTAAGATAGATGATGATGAGGTTGAAATTCCAGTTATAGCAAGAGAGCACATTGAGACTGTCATAAAGAATAATATATCATTTCCTTATGTATGTAAGGTGAAGTCTATTATCTTGCCTCTGTATGAGAATAGTGCATCACAGGAAAGAAGAACTTTTGATAGTTTTATCAGACAGTTCTTCACTGGTGTAGGTTATAATCATAGGCTTCAAAAGATTACTTCAAACAAAGGAGAAGTATATTATGGAGGAAAAGGTCTTATACTTGATGATAAGTATAACCCATTGATAATATGCACATTAAAAGCAAAGAAGGTGCAGAGGAATAATGAAACTCAAATGGTTTATTATAGACCTGTGGTGTATGTAAGTCCTACAGTATTCATAGAACCTAATAAGCTGATTAACAAGGGTATTATTAAGAAACTTATTCCCTATTACACAAATAGGGAAATAACTTTCCCAAGACCAAGGACTGACCACTTTGAATCTGCTCCTGATAATTCTAATAATCTCAAGGCAGTGGTTATCATTGATAATCTTGATAGATTCTTTGTTAAACCAGTTGTACCTAAACCAAAAGGCAACATTGAGGAATCTTTGAATGAGTGTCTTATAGATAACATTGAAGATATTTTAGCTATGGTATGACACTGGAGGAATATTTTGGAGACTGGATTCATGTCCTTGATATGAAAGAACTCAATAATGTAATGGGTAGGCTGTCTGTGGAGTATAGGAAGAAACCTATATGTCCTAATCAGCCTGATGTATTCAGAGCATTTGAGTTGTGTTCTCTCAAGAACCTGAAAGTAGTTATGTTAGGTCAAGACCCTTATCCACAAAAGGGAGTGGCAACTGGAGTATTATTTGGGAATAGAAAGGAAGTTGATGAGGATAACTTGTCTCCTTCATTAAATGTTGTTAAAGAAGCAGCAATTAATTTTGAAGTTCCACATTATTGTATTACCTTTGACCAGACTTTAGAGAGTTGGGCTAAACAGGGAATACTGATGATAAACTCTGCCCTCACTGTAGAAATGAATAGGATAGGTTCCCATGTGATGTTATGGAGACCTTTCATAGCTAAATTACTAAAGAACTTGTCTGACTATGATACAGGGATAGTATATGTCCTGTTTGGGAAGCAGGCTCAGACTTTTAAGCCTTATATAAATGAAAAGTTCAATCATGTATTTGAAGTGGAGCATCCTGCATACTTTGCAAGGAATAGCAGGAAGATGCCACATGAACTGTTTGTTAATATAAGCAATACAGTAAAGGGAATTTATGGAGTACCAATAGAGTGGTACAAAGAGTATTAATACTAAAAATAAAAAGAAAATGAAAAAGTTTTATTTAGCAAATGGTAAAGAAGTTCAGCTTGGTGACACAATCTACAAGGTAGAGGAAATTAACCATCCTGTATTTGGCAAGGGTAAGGTAGTTGAACATATCCTTGTTACTAAAGAGGTGTTGCCTAAGTTGATTGAGGCAGGTGTACTCACTGTTAAGAAGGGTGCAGACAAGCCTGCATTGCCTGTTCTGAAGGATGGTGAGGTGTCTATGGACTTGGAGTTCTATGTACAGAAGATTGCAGACAGACTTGGCTGGAAGATTGAGAAGGTGTATAACTATCTCAATAGTGTAGATACTATTCTTCCTGCTGCTGCATTCTCTATGGTACTTAGGGAAGTAGCCATTGAACTGGACAAGAAGTATGAGGACCACATTGAGAAGAGTCCTGAGATTTATGTAATCTCTATGCTGGATGGCAGGATTACCAAGGCTAACAAAGCCCATATCAAGAATTACAGAAACTTTGCAGCATTCAGAAGCATTGAGGATGCTAAGATTGCTTGCAGAATTACAAGAGACATTCTTAAAGAGATGTTCAAAAGTGGCAAATAAAAAGATTAGGAATGCCACACAGAGTAGTTCTAAGGGTATAACATTCAAATCCCAGTTGGAGAAGAGCATATACAATACTCTTCTTCAACAAGGGTTTGAGCCTCAATATGAGCCAACTACCTTTACCTTATGGGAAGGTTTTGAACCTATTACCCCATACTATGATAAGGAGACTGACAAACAGAAAATCAAAAGATTATCAGATGGGACAAATACCTGTCCTTCAAAGATACTGATTCAGAAAACAGGTAAAATTGTTGGTATCAGATATACACCAGACTTTTATTTCAAATATAATGACCTTAATGTTTACATTGAAGCCAAAGGAATAGAGAATGATGTGTTCTATATCAAGAAAAAGATGTTTATAAAATATCTTGATAACCTATATACTGAAAAAGGTGAAAGGTCTATCTATTTTGAGGTATATACCAAGAAACAACTCTTGCAGGCAATAGAAATTATCAAGAGTTATGGACAATAGAGAACCAATAGACAGAATAAAGGCTTTGATTCCCTCATTGCCTGAGGGAGATGCAAAGCTTGCACATAAGTTCTTGAATAGTAGGGACTTTGAGTCTCTCCAACTCTTAGTTGATTCATCTCTTGTCAGAGTAAAGAAAGGTCTTAATAAGGAAAACCCTAAAGAGGAGTATCTGAAAGCAGACCTTGGGGAAATGAGGAAATTGAAGTCAGAAATAGATACTTACTGTGAGGCTCTTGAGTTGCCAGAGCAGGAGGGTGAATATGAGGATTTCAGTAATGAGGAATACAATCAAGATTATTACTAATGGAGAGGAAATCTTTAAGAAGTATATCTTGGGATGTGTCTGAGGAAACATATAGAGCAGACCCAGCATTAAGCTATTCAACCCTTGCAAGATATGAGAGGGAGGGATTCAATAACTTGGATAAATTATTTGACAGGTTAGAGACACATTCTCTTACTTTTGGTAGTGCTGTAGATAGCATTATCACAGGTGGTCAAGAAGAGTTTGATGAAAGGTTTATGGTTGCTGAGTTTCCTTCTACTCCAGACTCTATTACAAAGATGGTAAAATCTTTGTTCAGTCAATATGGAGATTCTTATAGGAGTCTTATTACAATTCCTGATGATGCAATCATTAAGGAGACTGAATATCAGAGTTATCAAATGAACTGGAAGCCTGAGACAAGGGCTAAGGTTATCAAGGAGAAAGGAGCTGACTACTATAACCTGTTATTTATAGCAGGTAGTAAGACTATACTTGATACTCAGACCTATCAAGATGTGTGCAATGCAGTAAGAGCATTGAAAGAGAGCAAATCCACTCAATTCTACTTTGCAGAGGATAATCCATTTGAACCAGATATTGAAAGATTCTATCAATTAAAGTTCAAAGGAGAGTTCAATGGTGTAAAGTATAGAAATATGGCTGACTTAATCATAGTCAATCATAAAGAGAAGTGGGTAAAGCCAGTGGATTTGAAAACAAGTTCCCATACAGAGTGGGATTTCTATAAATCCTTTGTAGATTGGAGGTATGATATTCAAGCCAGACTATATTGGGCTATCATAAGGCAGAATATGGATAAGGATGAATATTTCAAAGACTTCAAGCTGCTTGACTATGATTTCATTGTAGTCAATAGGAGAATCCTTGTCCCATTGGTATGGACTTGCCCATTTACACAGGCAGTAGGTGCATTGAAGTTTGGAAAGAGTGACCAAATAGAAATGAGGAGTCCTTTTGTGATAGGAGAAGAGCTTTCTTCTTATCTCACTTCCAGACCAAGAGTTCCTATGGGCATTAATGAAACTGGTCCTAATGATTTAAGAGAATGGTTAAATACATTGTAATATGCAAGTAATAAAAAGAGATGGCAGTATAGAGGAATTTAATGTTGATAAGATTATAAGTGCTGTAGAGAAAGCCTTTAAGTCTTGCAACAAGAAAATGCCTCAATATCTGTATGATATGATAGGTGCCTTGTTTGGTACTTTGGAAGGAGATACTATAGGTATTGAAGAGATACAGAATAAGGTTGAGGATGTTCTTATGAATGACAAACACTTTGATGTAGCAAAGAGTTATATCATTTATAGGGAACAGCATAAGCAGGCAAGATTCATTAGAGAAAGAATTGACTATATGAATGAGTACAGTCAATCTAATGAGAATGCAGCTACTTCATCAGAGACAGATGCCAATGCAAATGTAACTATGAAGAATGTTGCCAACCTTGAGGGTGAAGTGTATAAGACTACTAATAGGGTTATTCAGAGGCAAAGAATGAAAGACAAGCTGAATGAAATGTACCCTGAAGTAGCCAAGAAGTATGAAGAGGATTTGAACTCTCATGTCATTTATACACATGATGAAGCAACTACTCCTGTCTTGAAGCAGTATTGTATGGCTGTGAGTCTGTATCCTCTTATGATGGAAGGAGTAGGTAATATTGATGGTATCACTCCAACACCCCCTAATGACTTGCAATCATTCAGTGGTCAAGTAACCAATCTTATCTTTTTGTTATCCTCTCAGTGTAAGGGTGCAGTGGCAGTAGGTGAATACTTTATTGCTCTTAACTATTACATTGTACAGGAGTTTGGTCCTAACTGGTATGAAAAGCTGGATGTGGTAACTACTACAGACCATTGCAGCAAGCAAAGAACCATAAGAGATGCCATATATAAAGCATTCAAACAATTCATTTATGGTGTGAACCAGCCTGCTGGTAATAGGTCATATCAAAGTCCATTAAGAAATTTGGTACTTTCAAATAAATTTTATATCTTTGCAGCATAAAATAATTTATAATTATGGCTGCACATAGAAAAGATTTAGATGATAGTACTATTATTGACTTGTATTTACAAGGTAAGTCCTCAACTGAAATAGCAAAACAGTTTGGGACTTCTCATAGAACAATCTTGTTAAGATTAAAAAAGCATACTATAGAGAGAAGAACTCTATCAGAGTCACAATGGAATTTCAAATCCAAAGAAATTCCTAAAGACTTTAGCAATAAAGAAGTCATGGAAAGATTATATTTGAAAGAGGGTCTTTCAAAGAAAGAGCTTGGTATTAGATATAATTGTGACCCTTGTGTTATTGATAGAGTTCTGAAGAACTTAGGTATTAAAATTAGGAATAATTCAGAAAGCAAGGTAGGTCTGATGACAGGAGATAATCATCCTAATTGGAAGGGTGGAATTTCTACACTATCTCAAAGAATTAGAGAATATTGTAGTGATGACTCTCTGAAAAAGGACATACTTTGCAGAGATGGCAATCAATGTGTTATATGTGGTAGTAAAGATAGCCTACATGTACATCATTTAATTCCATTTAAGTCTATTCTTAATAGAATTATTATACAAAATTATCCATTATCACCAGTAGATGATGCAGATAAATTGTACGAGATTGCTGTTAAAGACAAAGAGCTGAATAATCCTAATAATCTAATAACAGTGTGTTCTATGTGCCACCATAAAATACATGGTCAGTTGTAGGTGGACTATAAACCCCTTGAATTGCTGGAACCCTAAGTCATAAGATATGGCAATCAGCAGCCAAGACCAATTTATTGGTAAGGTTCAACGACTATTCCTTTATGGAAGTACACTCAAGTGAGTGGAAGCTGGGGGTACTCATTTTTTGAGTAATGATATAGTCTGAACTTATAGGAAACTATAAGAAGTTCATAAGAGAACTGCATAGAATTAACGACTCTATGTGAACATAATGTTACAAATGTATCTTATTATGACCACACCTATTTTGATTCATTGTTTGGAGAGTTCTATTATCCTGATGGTACTAAGCCTCAATGGGAAGCAGTAGATTGCCTGCAAAGGCTGTTTATGAAGTTCTTCAATAAGCTGAGAACTAAGCAGATTCTTACATTCCCTGTGGAGACAATGGCTATGGTGTATGACCCAAAGACCAATGATATTATAGATAAGGACTATAAGGACTTTACTGCTGAAATGTATGCAGAAGGTCATAGTTTCTTTACCTATATATCTGACAGTGCTGATAGTCTTGCATCATGTTGTAGATTGAGGAATGAACTTGCAGAGAATACTTTCAATCCTACATCAGGTCTTACTGGTGTTATGACAGGCTCATGTAATGTTATTACCTTGAATATCAATAGGATTGTGCAGGATTATTGGAGAATGAGGAAAGGTAATTATATTGACTCTCCAATTTATGAGAGGGATTTCTATGACAGATTTGCTGATTACCTTACTGAAATACTCAAGAGGGTATATAAGTACCATATTGCATTCAAGACTATGCTCTATGAACTTGAAGATAAGGGTATGTTTGCTGCTTCAAATGGTGGATATATCCATATCAGTAAGTTGTACAGCACTATTGGTATTAATGGCTTGAATGAGGCTGCAAGGTTCTTAGGTATGGCTGTTGGTAACAATAAGGAATATATTGAGTTCCTGCAATTGGTTCTTGGTACTATTAAAGAGCAGAATAAGATACATTCTATCCATGATGCTAATAGACCATTCTTATTCAATTCTGAGGTAGTTCCTGCTGAAGGATTAGGAGGAAAGAATTATAATTGGGATAAGGAAGATGGGTATTGGGTTCCTGAAGATGAGAATCTATATAACTCATACTTCTATGATGCACATGATGATACCTCAGTACTTGACAAGTTTATACTTCATGGAAGGCAGACTTATCAATATACTGATGGAGGCAGTGCAGCCCATATTAATCTTGAAGACCACCTGAGTAAGGAGCAGTATCTCAAATTAATAGACTTTGCAATAGCTAATGGAACCAACTATTTCACATTTAATATTCCTAATAGTAAATGTGATGATTGTGGTTACATTACTAAGCATCCTATCACTGAATGCCCAAAGTGCCATAGTAAGAATATTACTCAATATACAAGAGTGATAGGGTATTTAAGACCTATTAAATCATTTGGTAAAGATAGGCAGATTGAAGCTAACAAAAGAGTTTATAGTAAAGGTGTATAATTTGTCCTTAAGATTTTGTTATTTGCATTATTTTTAGTACCTTTGCATCAAAATAATTTAGTATGGAAGATAAAATTTTACAAAGTTGTGGTGATGTCTTGGTAATAGAAGGTAAATCAACAAAGAAAGTAAGGAATAGGTACTATTACACAGGACATTTTGAGGGATACACCAGAAGGCTATATTTTAGATTAGATAGTGCCCAATATGGTAATGTCTCTAATCCAGATAAGAGAGATGAATATGGATTTATCTGTGATGAGTCTATTACTGATAAGCATATTTATAATGTTTGGAAGAATATGGAGAGGAGATGTTATGACCCTAAATGTCCTGCTTACAGTACTTATGGAGCTAAGGGGATAATAGTATCAGAAGAGTTCAAGATATATTCAAATTTTAGGAGATGGTATGAAGAAAATGGAGATAGTAGTCATAGTCTCGAAATAGATAAAGATTGCAAATCTCTTATACTAAATATTCCCAAAATATACTCTCCTAATACTTGTATTCTCTTACCTCCAGAGATTAACACTTTTATTTCAACTATAGGTAAGGGTATTTATCTTACTCCTCATAATACATATTGTGTTAGATTGAGGAGGAAGTTTGCTAAGGTTAATAGAAATTTCAAAACTTTGGAAGAGGCAGTTGCTTATAAGAAGGATAGAGATATGGAATATCTTAATACCTTAGTGGAAAAATATCCCCTACCTATAGATAACCTTAATATAGTTAAAAGATATGTTGAAATATTTGAATACTCAAGTAACATTTGCAGAGGTGCCTGACGAAATTACATTATGTATAAATATTACAGGATGTAAAAATGGGTGCAAAAACTGCCATAGCCCTTACTTGGCAGAGGACATTGGGGAAATATTGGATGAAGATGCTTTAGAGGAGATGGTACTTGCCAATAAGGGTATTACCTGCATTGCATTTATGGGTGGAGATTCAGACCCTGAGAGCATAAACAGGCTTGCAGAGTTTGTAAAGAAGAAACGTAGCATGGGCTTAAAAGAGTGGAACAATATAAAGGTTGCATGGTATAGTGGCAGGGATATTCAGGCTGATGAAATTGACCTGAAAAACTTTGACTATATCAAACTTGGCCCATATATGGAAGAGTATGGCCCACTTACAAGAAGGGGCACAAATCAAAGGTTCTACTGGGTATGCAAGGCAATACATGAATATCCTGATTTGAAAAAAGAAGAGAGGTATTATACTATAGATATGACAAGTGAATTTTGGAAAGATGAGACTAAAGATTAAAGTAAAAGTATTGACTGAGGGTTGTATGCCTGTGATTAATGAGAATGGTGATTGGGTTGATTTGAAATCAGCAGTAGATATTACTATTCCTGCACTACAGTCTGGTGTCCTCAAAAGGAAGACCATTGAAGGAGAGAGGGTAGGTCATAGGGATGTAGAAATTCCTACCTATTATATTCCTCTTGGAGTTGCAATGCAACTACCACAAGGATTTGAAGCTATTATTGATTCAAGGAGTAGTGGTCCTAAAAAGTTAGGATTATTCATCCCAAATGGTCAAGGTGTAGTAGATAACACATATAATGGCAATGATGACCAGTGGCACTATGTATGTTCTCCTATGAGAGAGACCACTATTGAAGCAGGTGACAGAATCTGTCAATTTAGGATACAGCTTAGTCAGAAAGCTACTATGTGGCAGAAGCTGAAATGGCTGTTTAGTTCTGGAGTAGAGCTTGTGGAAGTAGATGACTTAGGTGATAAGAACAGAGGTGGCTTTGGTACAACAGGAGTCAAGTAAATAACAAAAAAAAAAGCATGAAACATGGTATTAGAAATAGTGGGTATGTTGCTTGCAGTAGTCATCTTAGCTGTTATTATTAATGGTGCAGAAGATTACTGTAAGCAAAGTAAAAGGGTAAATATGTCTTTCAAAGAGGCAATGGATTTAGTAGATTTGCCAGTTATCACATTTTATAATAATGGCAAAAAGTTTAATTTTCTACTAGATACTGGGGCTACAATATCCATAGTAGACTCAAATATATTAGATAGCCTTACTTGTGAAAAACTGAAAGATGTTGGTACAGTATTTGGTGTTGAAGGTAATAAGGTTCCAGTGTCTTATGTAAGAGCACAATTAGACTATAAAGGGGAAAACTATAAAGAGGATTTTCAAGTTCTAGATATGAGTAATGCCTTTGGTAATATAAAAGAAGAGAGTGGAGTGACACTTTCTGGAATACTAGGAAGTCAATTCTTTCATAAGTACCAATATGTACTAGATTTTAAAGAGTTAATTGCCTATTCTAAGAAATAATGGAAGATATTATAAAACTTAGGTCTGGATACAAAGCTGTAAACTATCTCAAGAAGATGCCTAAGCCTGATGGTTCTGAATCAAAAACTTATGTACTTAAGACTGATGTGCCTACATTAAGAGTTGGTGAAGTGGGAGGTGTATGCCACATACATAAGTTTATTAATCCATCAGAAGGTCCAATAATTATAGAAGGTCAGGAGCTTGAGGAAGCCAAAGCAGTTGTCAAATCTATAGACTTTGTTGAGGGTTATGGATGGACTATAACATTTGAATGATGATATATTTTGTTACTGGTCGGAGAGAACTATTTGAGTTTCCTGATGCTAAGTATAAATGTATTTCTGTAGAAGAGTCTCTTAAAATATTAGAGCCTCTTCGAGTAGTAGGTTTAGATACTGAAACTACAGGTACGGAGATATGGCAGGGTAGATTACTTACTCTTCAACTTGGCAATAAGGAAAATCAAGTTGTAATAGACTGTATGACTATTGATGTCAAGCAGTATAAGGATTATCTTGAAAGTGACAGACTATTCATCATTCATAATGCAAAGTTTGATTTAAGATGGCTGTATAAGGAACATATTGTAGTCAGAAATGTCTATGATACTTATTTAGCTGAGAAGATTCTATTTCTTGGATTTCCACCTGGCATTGTATCTTTGTCCTTGCAGGCTTGTTGTGATAGGTATTTACATATCTATCTTGACAAGACTGTCAGAGGACAGATACATGCAGGTATGACAGAAGAGGTTATAGTTTATGCAGCAAATGATGTTGTGCATCTTGAGGATATTATGAACTTGCAGCTTATTACTATCAATGCAAGAGGTCAAAAAGTGGCACTTGATATTGAGAATGAGTTTGTAAGAGTCCTTGCATATATTGAGTTTTGTGGTATTAAACTTGACCCTATTAAGTGGAAAGCTAAGATGGAGAAGGATGCAGAGAGGTTAAGGGTAGCTGAACAGAAACTCAATGAGTGGGTAGTGGACTATGTAATGAAGAAGGATGACCCATCTTTAATTGCAAGAAACTATGACACTCATAAGAAGGGAAAGTCACCTAAGCTGGCAGATAATGTGTATGTTGTAATACCTGCACCATCACTATTTTCTGAGTTTGATACTGGACCTCAATGTATTATTAACTGGAATAGTTCCAAGCAGGTAATCAGATTGTTTGAAGAACTTGGATTTGACCTATTGGTTAAAGACAAGAAAACAGGCAAGATGAAAAAGTCTGTGGAGTCTAAGTTTATAGAATTGCAGGCAAGTAAGAGTAGTATTGTTCCTTTATACTTGGAATATTCAGCAGCTTTCAAGGTAGTAACATCTTTTGGTCAAAACTTCCTTGATGCCATTAATCCTGTTACACAAAGAATCCACCCAACATTCAATCAAATGATGGATACTGGTAGATTGAGTTGTGGCTCAGGAGGAAAAGGTAAAGGAGGTAAGACTAAAGATGATGATATTGCAGAGGAGGAAGATGAAAACAAGGACACTTCTACACAAGCAAATGATAAGAGTGTCAATGTTCAGCAGCTTCCAGCCACAGAAGAAACAAGGGCAGCATTTGTACCTGAAAAAGGTCATTTGTTAGTAGATTGTGATTATGGAGACCAAGAGGGTCATGTGTTCACTGAATTATCTAATGATAGGGAGTGGATTGCATTCTATAATGACCCTAACCAAAGAGATGGACACTCCTTTGTAGCCAAGATGTGTTTCCCTAAAGACCTTGATGGGGTTGCAGAGAAGGATGTCAAGAAGGTAAGAAAAGACCTTAGGGATTTGGCTAAGAAGGCAAGGTTCTGTTTCAATTATAATGGTCAGGCTCCTACAATGGCAACTAATTGTAATATTCCTGTGGACTTTGCAACTGAGATTTATAACAACTATTTCAAGAGATTTAATGGTATAGCAAGCTATTTCAAGGTACAAAAGAGAGATATGTGGAATAGAGGTTATATCCTAATCTCAAAGATAACTGGACTAAGGGCATATATTTATGACTATCCTATACTGAAAGGTATTGAGAGGAGAAAGAATGGTATGGAAGATTTCTGGGATATATACAAAGCTGCAAGAGATAGTGGCAGAGTAATATCTGAGATTCCACCATCTGTCATGCAAGAAATTGCTAAGAGATTTGCTGAGGGAAAGCCTATTGAAGAAATAGCTGTTAGGTATTCATATAAGGTTAAAAAGGCAGGTAAGGTAGAGGAAAGATTCATTGATATTAACAGGGAGACTGTATATGTGTCAGTGATGAAACACTTATGGAAGAGAAAGAGTGCTTCTGATAATCAGTCATGTAACTATCCTTCTCAAGGTACTGCTGCTGCAATGACTAAGATAGCAGGTATTAGATACTTTAATCATTTGGTTAATGATGGTCTTATATTCAAAGTCCTCATTCCTAATGATGTACATGATGAGTATCTGATAGAACCACCTGAGGAAATTGCAGAGCAGGAAGCTAAGAAGTTAAGTGAGTGTATGGAGTATGCAGCAGCAATCTTCTGTAAGAAAGTAACTATTAAAGCTGTGCCAGAAATTGCGCCCTGCTGGGTACATTGAACCTATAAAATTATGGAAACTTGGAGAATAGCTATTCCTATAGTGGTATTCATATTATATGTGATAGGTGCATGGTATGTAATAAGACTAAGGATAAAAGAGATTAGAAGTAGAACCTATGTTTATCCTAAGACAGGTCATAAGTATATGCCACTCTACAGGTGCAGGATGAAGAATCCTGTATCTGGAGAATGGTTTAATGCTTTGATTTATCAAGGGATGGAGAATGGTGAGTTGTATGTCAGAGAGTATAAAGACTTCTTTGACAAGTTTGTGAAACTTTTAGACTGGAAAAATGAAACAAAAGAAAGTGGACAATGTTAATCATCCTCCACATTATACATGGCTTAAAGATAAATGTGGAATTGAGGTGATTGATATAACAAGACACATGGATTTTTGCTTAGGCAATGCTATTAAGTATATACTTAGGGCAGGACATAAGCAGGATGCAAGCCTTACAGATAATCAGAAGGAAATTGAGGATTTGAAGAAGGCTATATGGTATATCAATGACAGGATAAAGCAATTAGGTGGTGAAGTATGACATTTATAATTCATTTCAAAGATGGACATAGAGAAACCTATAATAATAGGTATGATAAAGATGAGTGGGATTAAAGTTAGTGTTAAAACAAAGGCTAAAGAGACTCTGAAACTATCTAACCATCTAAGGTCATATCTTTTTGAACAGGAGTATGGTGAATTAAGTAACTGTACCCCTGCTCAAAAGAAAACCCTTAGAGATGCTTTGTTAGTTTTGAACTCTGTAGTCAGCAAAAGTAAGTAAATATGCCAAAGATAATTTTGTGCCGAGGTATTCAAGGTAGTGGTAAGACTACATGGGCTAAGCAATGGGTACTTGAAGACCCTGAACATAGAGTAAGGTTCAATAATGATGACATCAGAAATATGTTAGGTAAGTATTGGGTTCCCAGTAGAGAAGGCTTGGTAAAGGATTTGAAGAGTACTTTCCTATGGAGTTCTATGTCCTATGGTTTTGATATTGTTATTGACAATATGAATCTCAATCCCAAGGAATTAGAGTACTATAATAGAGTGCTTGATGATTGGAACAATCCTAAAGGAATAGTACCTGCTGTGGTTAGACCAAAGTATGACCTTGAGTTCAAAGACTTCTTTATACCTCTTCAAGACTGTATAGAGAGAGACTCAAAGAGACCTAATCCAATAGGGGAAGAGGTCATAAGGAAGACTTATGAGAAGTATAAAGACATTCTGAAAGTGTAGTATGAGACAATATACATCAAGAGAGTTCATAAAGATAGTGGAATTTAATGGTTTCTATTATAGCAGACATAATGGAGACCATGCTATCTATGTGAATGATAAGGGAAGGCATATCAGCATGCCTAAGAATCTTGAATGTGTAATTGCTCGAAGACTGATTAAAGAGAATAACTTGATAACAGACATTAAAAGGAGAAAAAAAAAATAATGGACAATTATAATTATCCTATGGGTGCAGATACTAAAGATGCACCCTGGAATCAGGCTGATAACCCTGAAAGGGAAATTGAGGTCACAGTAAGTGTCACCCTTAGTAAAACTGTAAAGATTAAGGTATCTGACTATGAGATTACTGATTCTGGAAAGGATGAAGATGGTGAGTATTTTGAGGATATAGATTACTCAAACTGTGACCTTAAAAGGGCAGTAGAAGAGCAAATTACACTTCCACAAGATGCCTACAAATATGTAAAGGGAGAATTTGATAATGACCAATACAATGACCTTAAAGGTTGGTGTGTTGATGATTTTGAGGTGATAGAAGAGTAATATGAGAAAAGGTATAGTAGATAATTGAGTATGTCAAAGTATTGTTGCAGTGAATGTGGTGGCACTAATATCCAAGTGCAAGCATGGATAAACCCTAATACTGGGCAGGTCACGGACACTCTTGAGAGTAATGATTGCTGGTGTGAAGATTGTAAAGACCGCACTAAACTTAAGCAAATATGAGAGCAGTAGTGATAGAGGATTTTAATGGAAGCATTGAACTTGTAAGAGACCCTGATACATGTGATGTATTGGTATTTGAGGACTTGGAGTCAGCATGGGAGGAAGCTAACAGATGTCAGAATGGAATAGTAGCAATGCTTAGTACATGAATCTTGAGGATAGAATAATGGAAGAGGCAAGCAAGGGTAATTACAATAAGGTATATGCCCTTGCCTTACTCTATTTATGTAAGAAATATAAAGAAGGAATATGAAACTTGTAGAAATTAAACTTTACCTCATAAGCTACATTGGTAAGCTTGGGTTTGAAGATGCAGTGTTTATAGAGGCTGATAGTATCTCTGAGGCTGAAAAGCTATTCGATGAGAATTTTCATAAACGCAAACTAATTGGAGTCAGAGAGTATGGTATAAGGGCCTTGAAAAAGACTGCTGGTTAAAAAAAAAAAAGAAAGAAAATGGATAATTTTAAAGTTTCCTTGGTCAAGTACATGTGCCCAATCTGCGGAGGAGTAGCTGAAGAGGTAATTGTGGCAAACACTCGCCTTACAAAGAAAGCTGCTTCTGAAGTAGAGGAGTTAGATGGAAAGGCTGTAGGATTTTCTGACCATGCCTGCAAAAAGTGTTCTGAATATAAAGACAAAGTTGTGTTTTTTATTGGAATAGATTCAGAGAACTCTTCTAGTGAAGAAGTATATAGGATAGGGCAAGTTGTTGGGGTAAGAAATGGTGCTCCTTTAATTGCACACTTCAGTAAGTATATACGTTCCTTGAAGGACGGAACTAGATTCTGTTTTATTGATGAATTAGCAGGAAAGAAGATAGGATTATGGAATTAATAAGTAAAATATTTAGGCACAATGAAATTGATTAAACCATCATTTGAGATATGGGAACAACCTTCTGGTCTTGAAGGAGTTTATAAACAGATTGAGAGAGTAGGTAGAGTATGCTATAAGTCTGAGGATAAGATAACAGAAGATTCTGCTGAGCCTTTTGTAGATAGGATGATTAAGTCTGGTCATGGAGCTATGTTAGAGCATGGTACAGTATATCTTAAAGTATTCAATGTTATTGAAAACTCTGAGCTGATTGATAAATATAAGTCTAATAAGTATTCAGTAGTTAAAGAAGGAACAGAGGTATATAATTGTCATGGTGATATACTTTATGGAGGTTGTAAGTGCATTACTACTAACTACAGAGTATTGGTAGAGAATGGCTGGCTTGATGACTTAAAGTATATCTGTAAACCTACAGAGTTCCATGAGAAGAGAATCACTGTACACTTTGTATGTGATAGAGGTGTATCACATGAGTTTGTAAGGCATAGAGTAATGTCTTTTGCTCAGGAAAGTACAAGGTATTGTAACTATTCTAAGGATAAGTTTGGCAATGAATTGACCTTCATTATCCCTTGCTGGATAAAAGATTTAGAAGAGAAAAGCTACTTAGCTCATGCAGAGTATCACCATACTAAAGAAGATGCTTCAAAGCAATGGTATGATGTATGTATGAATAGTGAGTTTGTTTATGAAGACCTAATTAGGCTGGGTTGGAAACCACAAGAAGCAAGAGCTGTTTTACCTAACTCCTTAAAGACAGAATTGGTTGTAACTGGATTTACATCTGATTGGAATCACTTCTTTGACCTAAGAGCAAGGGGTACTACAGGTGCTCCACATCCTCAGGCTAAGGAGTTAGCAGAGCCTTTAATGAAGGAATTTATTGCAAGAAAGTATATTAATAACTAAAAAAAAAGTATGGCTTTTGGTACGAAGAAATCAGTTGTAGCTGCACCTTCTTTCAGTGAAAGAATGGCAAGCATTAAGTCTATGTTTAAGACTGCACATGAGAATGCAAGCACCCTCCATGCAGAGATGGAAGAGGATGTTAAAAGCAAAAGTGCTCAGATAGAGTCCCTACAACATGACATTGAAACCATCAATGCTTGTAAGGAGGAAACTGAGAAGTTTATGGAAAACATATCTCAACTTATCTACAATGGAGTAAAATATACAGTTGAGTAACTTTGCAAGGAGGAGTAAGTTAATCACTTATTCCTCCTTAACTTTTTCCCATAATACCTTGTGTATTACAATTAAATTCCTTACCTTTGCACAAATAATACTTTTAATTATATGAGTTGTTTAATTATAACACCAGAAATTAGAGAATTAGCTAAGAAGTTTCCTAATGAGACAGAGCAATCAATACTTAACTTGGTTGGACTGTGGCAGGAAAAGAATAATAAGTCTATTGAGGATATTCCATTAGGTAGTGAACTCAATGATTTTATTAAGGAGTTGAGAAGTAGTGAGGCTACTGAACAGCTTGATGAAGCACTTAGCAGTTCTTTTAATACTCCAAGGATTACTTCTGTTGAGGAGCAGCAAAAGGTGGACCTACTCTTTGACCCAAGAACAAGAAGAGATAGAGTGACACTTATTGCAAGATTCTTCAGCAATGAAGTTGATAATGCCTTGCAGGAAATGACTGATTCTTTGAAGAGAAGAATTGATGATGCCAGTGGTGTAGAGAAAGAAGAATTGCAGGCTGAACTTAATAGCTTGGATAGATTCTCTGCTATAAAGAAGTACACTCCTGCTGGTATATTCAATAGAGTAGCTAACATCTTCAATTCTTATGTACAAGATACAGAAGAAGGTAGAGTACAGCAAGAACTTAATGCAATTAATTCTATGAGAGGTGCAGATAAGTTCTCTGATGAGCAGAAATTAGAAGCTGCCAAGAAGAAAGCTACTTATAAGAATCAGGAATATAAGAAGATAGTTGATGACCCTTATGTCTACAAGGCTCTTGCTGAGGAAGCAAGTACTTTGCTTGTAATGACTGAGGGTATTAGAATAGACCCCAACTACATTGCACCTGCTGATGCAAACCTCAATGATGATGACCCTGATGGTAACAGTGAGGTAGATAATGAAGCAGAGGATTGGAGACAAGAAGAGGCTTATAAGGATGGATGGATGACTAATTTCAGACAGGTAAGTTCACATGAGTCTCTGTCACAAGCTGTAAGAAAAGTAATCAGACAAGTACCTAAACTTGACTATAGAGGTAAGTATGAAAAGGATGATTTAGGTTTCACAAGATACCTTGATGCTGACTATGTTCATGCTACTTTTATTGACAAGTTAAGGAACATGATTAATTCTGATGATATGCTTCCTTTGATGCAGGATTTGCAAAGAATCAAGCCTTGGGTTAAGCAAGTGACCAAGTTACTTCAAGGGGATGAAACTCTGTTCTCTCAGTTCTACCAAGATTTCAGAAAGGACTTTATGCCTTACTGGATTCAAAAGAAGAAGATGATGCCTGATGGTACTTTCAAGATGGAAACTATTGCCATTAATAAGCCTGAGGGTGTGTACTATTTGCTTGATGCTTGGAGAGATAACTATGAGAATGGAATACAGCTTGATGATGATAGTGTGTATGAGAAGAATGGGGGCATTAACATGCCTAATGCAGCAAAAGGCCTAGAGTGGACTGAGACATTAAATAATATGTTTCAGAACCTTGATACAGAAGCCAGACTTCAGCTCTTGGAAAGAGAAGATGTATGGAATACCATTATGAAGTTGCTTCATATGTTAGGTATTGATGCCAATCCATCTGTATTAAAGACTGCATTAACTGACATAAAGACTGCCCCTGGGATTACATTTACTGACCCAATCATGCTCCTATTACCCCAACTGAATGTCATATTTAGTGGTATCAGAAAGGGTGAAGTACAGGATAAGACAGATGAGGATGGTACAGTAAAGAGAGGAGACTTGATAAATACCTTTGGCTCTGCTTACAACATGATTGCAAGTATGATGGCTGAGGTAACAGAAGATGCTATTGAAAGTAGTGTCAGAGAGAATGACAAGTCTTACTATTCCCATGTTACTCCTAACTACTTAGGCAAGCTCATTAAGAACCTCAAGAATGTTATGAATGACAAGGAGAGGTTTGAGAACTTCATGCAAACTGAGTTCAAGGATTATGAATGGTTCTTTAAGGATGGTCATTGGAGAAATGACTGGTTAAGGCAACTTGCAGAGTCTGATGAACTAAGGAGAGGTCTCAATCATAAAGTGGTATTGAACTCTGACAAAGTGGACTATACTAACTGGGATGATTTGGACTATACCTTGGCACTTCTTACAGAGTATTGGGGAGACCCAGACTCAGCTAAGGCAAGTGTGAAGTATGCTTGGTATCATGTACCTATTCTTTCAGATAGTCCTTCTGCTGAGTTTATCAGATTCAGAAAGTACACAACAGGTGATGTGCTTGATGAGAATGGTAAGAAGAGAACCTATGATGATGTTATACTTGACAAGTTAGTAGACTTGGTTAATCAAGAGTATGATAGAATCATGCTGGTTAGAGAGAGGGATGAGAGGTATCAGAATGGTGATAAGAGTGTTGAACCTATTGCCAATTATGATATTGTAAGAAAGAAAGATGGAGGACTAAAGTCCATAGGAGGTGCAGAATTTAAGTTCCTTCCTGCACTTAATAACCTCAGATATGACAATGGAGAGACATTTATTGATAGGCTAAGCAGACTTAAATCCAAAGGTACTGGTGCTGAATTAAGAAATTTCTTGAGAACTACTCTTAATGACATGATGGAGGATGGTTTTGAACAGACCTACAGAGATTGGATGAGGGTAGGACTTCTGGATGAGCTTCCTAATGGTAAGTACAAGTATCTTCCTTTTGAAGGTCAGTCCAAGCAGAATGCAATAACTGCAAAAGCACTTATTAAGGCTAAAGATGCCTTAGGTTCATTGTGGAATACCAATATGGAACTAATGCTTAGAGCCTATAACAATAATAGTGCTTTTGATAGTAGAGAAGCCAATAGTCTGATGGAGCAGATTAAGAATCTGCTGACAGATAAGGCAACAAGAGGTGAGATGGAATTGAAAGATGCCCAGTCAATCTCAAGAAGTCTGTTTGTTAAGAATAATGCTAAGGATGCACTTAGGGAATACTATTGGAATAGCAAGTTAGCTACTTCACAAATTATCCAACTTACTACCACTGACCTTGCTTTCTATAAGAACCTTGAGGACTTTCAGAAGAGATATAAGGAGGTTCATGCTCCTGCTCTTAGATTGAATACTAAGGCTACTTACAAAGGTGAGAGAATTGGTAGGGATTGGGAAAGAACCATCTACTTGAAGGATGATGAGATAGTATCTTCTGTACTTGAGGACATTAAGACTGTCCTTGATGAAAGGGTCAGAAGAAATGAAATGACCAAGATAGACAGAGATAACATTATCAGCAAGTTTAGAAATGTGAATGTGGCAGATGCTCAGGCATATAGAAGTTTGAGTTCTTATAGGGCAATACTTGGTATGTCAGGTCAGTGGACAGATGATATGGAGCAAGCATATAACAACTTCAAGAATGGAGATTGGAATATCAAGGACTTCAATATCATTTGGCAGACTAAGAAGCCTTATGTTTATACACAAGTCAATAATAACAGTGGCATTGAAGGTCATACTGGAATTAAGACTCCTGTACAACATAAGAACTCAGAGTTCCTATTACTTGCTATGCACGAACTAATTGCTGGTCCTTTAGGAAGGTCAGGCAAGTTGAAAGCCATAAATAAGTTTATGGAGGATAATCAGATTGATGTAGTTCAGTTTGAATCTACCACTAAAGTTGGAAAACAAGGTGTAATAGATTTGAATGATGTAAATACTGAAGCTGATGTAATCCAAAGACTTAAAGATACTACAGGTATTGGGTTTGGTAATGAGAATCCTAATGTAGTGCATAAGGTATCTTATGAAGATTATGGTATTCAGACTGCAACTCCTGAACATGCTATAGATGCTGTCCAGTTGGTAGGTACTCAGATTAGAAAGCTAATTACTGCTGACATCTCTGATGACACAATCATTGAAGTTAATGGTAAGAAGATGACTAAGGAAGAGTGGCTTGACCTGTATAATGCTATCAATACTGAGAATATCCTACAAGCATTTGCTGATGTAGATAAAATATTCAAAGACCCAAAGAAGGTAGAAGAAATCTTACTTGAAGAGATAAGAGGTAATCAAAGGTGTGGTATGGATATGATGAGGGCTTGTACTCTTGATGAGAACAATAACTTCAATATCCCTCTCTTTGACCCTGTACAATCTCAAAGAGTACAAACCCTCCTTAACAGTGTAATCAAGAGTAGAATCACTAAACAGAAGATTAGAGGTGGAGCTTTAATTCAGGTATCTGATTATGGCTTAACTGATGAACTTCATGTAGTATTTGAAGGTGAAGGTGCTAACAAGAGGATTAAGTATCTTGAATGTTATATGCCTGCATATAGTAGAGAGTTCTATGAGCCTCTTATGGACCCAAATACTCACCAGCTTGATGTAACCAAGCTTCCTGATGACCTCAGAAAGCTGATTGGCTATAGAGTTTAATCGAAAGATTGGGACTCACTTTAGCAGTAATGCTAATGGATAATAAATTGGGTGAATTGCTGGAACATCCTGTTAGATTATTGATACAAAATTTGCATGATTCAAATATTTATAGTATCTTTGCACATATAAATCTACACAAGGACATTATATGGAAGAAGAGCTATTTAATATTAAAAGTAGATTTGGGGAATATCCAAGCTACAGAGTAACCAAGAGTGGTAAAGTATTCAGTTATAGACAAGGAAATACATTAAAACCTTTATCTGTTGTACTTGATAGTAGTGGTTATCCTATAGTTAAGCTATACGATGATACAAATAAAAGAAGAACTATTGCAGTACATAGATTAATAGCTGATACTTTCATTCCAAACCCAAATAATTTGGAATGTATAAATCACAAAGATGAGGATAAAACTAATAATTCAGTAGATAATCTTGAGTGGTGTACAAAGGCTTATAATAATTGCTATAATGATAAAGCAGTTAAGATAGGTCTAAAACTTAGAGAATCTAATCCTAATAAAAGGGCAATTAATCAGATAGATGAGAATGGTATTGTAATAAATACTTATCAGTCTATAAGAGAAGCTGCAAGACAATTAGGAGATATTAGAAAAGACTCTAATATTTGCACTGGAATTAAGACTCACCAGAAGAGATATGGTTACTATTGGGAATATGCAAGTGTGTGACAATTCAATAAGTAGGGACAATCAGCAGCCAAGTCATAGTCTAAATGACTGTGAAAGGTTCAGAGACTAAGAGTTGAAACTATAGAAATATAGAATATAATACTCACACGAGTGCCCAACACCCTAATGGGTGAAGATATAGTCCGTGCTTCATGGAGACATGAAGAATCATAGAATAAACATCTATGAGATAACATCACAACCAACGGAAGATAAGTATTCAATGGCTCCTCTGTATATCAAGGGATTCTTACCTCAACAGAATGGTTCTGCAATCATGCTTCCTGCTGAGATTACTACTCTATCAGGTTCTGACTTTGATGTGGATAAGATGTATATCATGTTACCTGAGTTCAGAGTTAAGAAGTATGATATGAGACAGGCAAGAGAAGACTATGCAAGAATGAATAGCTTATTCAATCAAGTATTGTCACAGTTTACTCATAGCCAGTTGGCAGAGGATATTCTCAATGCAGATACTGATGACTTTAAGGAATGGTTCAATGAGAACAAAGAGAAGTACAGACTTGCCAAGCCTATTATAAGTAAGGTGAAGTATGACTTCAATAAATCTCCACAGGAGAATAGTCTTGAGGCAAGAAATAACTTGCTGATAGATATGATGTATGGAGTCCTGACTAATGCAGATACAGCTTCAAAGATTCTTAACCCAGGTGGTTTTGATTATCAGAAGAAGTCTGCAAGGATAATGACTATTCTCAATGATTCTTATGAGAGTGACTTGGCTCAAGCATTAAAAGATATGGGCATGGAACTTAATAAGACTGTACAGAAAGGTGGAAAGTCTTATCCTAAGTCTATTGCCTCATATCTATTTGACTTAGACCTTGACACTCTTGATAAGTTAGCAGAGAAAACAAAGGTCAAGATGGACCCATTATCACCAAGAACTCAAGTAATGCTGCATCAACAGAACATGACTGGTGCTAAGTTGATTGGTATTTATGCTAACCATAATGCAAATCATGCTTTAATGCAACATACTCAGTTAGCTTTGGATGAAGAAAATGGCTCATTTGTATTGAATGGAAAGAGACTTACATCTTTACATGATATTATGAATGGGGACAAGGAATTTATCTCAAAGAATAATGCTGGATTCTTGGCTGCTTCTGTGGATAATGTTAAAGACCCTGTGCTTGCAGCACTTAATCAAAATACTTTCACTGCTGATGCTTCTATGCTTCTTTCAAGATTAGGTTATAATCCTATTGAGATAGGTCTGTTAATGATGCAGCCTATAGTTCAAGAGATTACTCAGACCTACTTTAGAGAGAGTAGAGAAGGTAAAGGCAAGGATACTATTATTGATGAAGTACTTGATAAGTACAAGGAGAAGGCTGCTCTTAATAATGACTTGACTTATGATAACTACAAGAATAACAGCTTCTATATTGAAGAACTTGCAGACAATATAATGCTTGCTAAGGAGGCTGTTACTGACAGGTCTCAGACTTCTGACTTTAGAAAGATTGAGTTCTATCAGAAACAAGTTGCAGTTGGATATTTGTTCAAGAGAATTATGAACTCTGCTGATGCTTTGGGACAGTTAGTACAGGCTACAAGGTCTGATACTCAAGGAGGTGCTGCTGGTCCTACTATTGCAGATACAGAGTTGAAGATGCAGAAAGTAAAAGACCTGTTAGACCAAATAGAGAATAATGACAAGTTCCCATTGAAGAATGCCAATGTAATATTTGATGGTCTGTTATCAGACAATCCTGACACTGACACTCTAAGAGAAAGATTATTGTCGGCTCCTCTTCCTTTCTTACAGGCTTTCTATACTCTTGGCTTACAGAAAACAGAGGATTTCTTCAAATCCTATTTCCCTCAATATACTGAATCATTCAGAGCTGTAATTGATGACCTTAGAGACATGACAAAGACTGGTAAGTTAAATGTAAAGACTATGAATAGTATTTATAATGACTTGCTTGCCTATATTATGTCAAAGAATGGATTCTTTGGTTCTGAATTGATTGTAAACCCAGACTCTGAAGTAGGTGATATTATTGTAACTTCCTCTGATAAGAGAAAGGATTTTATCAATAACTTCCCTGAGTACTTCAAGAGAGTGGTTACAGATAATGAGGATATAGCTGACCTTGAATTTATTAAGAGACTCAAGGTAATTAGGGCAAATGACAGTAATCCTGTAGACACAGTAGTGTTTAAGAATGTAGGTCAATTAAGTCCTACTTTGAGAGAAAGATATATGAGGGATTGGGCATCTCTATTATATATGAATAACCCAGAAGCTCAGAAACTTGCTCTTAATCTATTCAGATACAGCTATTACAGAAATGGCTTTGCATTTGGACCTTCAACCTTCATCCATTTGGCACCTGTGGCAGTGAGAAATGCTATCCCAGAGTACATAAGTACATTGAGAACTCTCTTGTCATCAAGTGATGATTATAGTCAATTTGTAGACCAATATGTCTATAACCACTTGGATAATAGAAAGTTGGTTCCTGAAATCCCTGATACAGCCTCTGTCCAGTTCATAGGAGAGGATAATGAAGTTAAAGATGAAGTTACATTTGTAATTGATGATAATGCTACCTTTGGAGATAAGAAAGTTATCAAGAAAAGGATAGATACTCCTGATGGTCCTGCTTATGACTTCTTTAAGTATATAGGCAAGAGAATTAGAGGAAGTTATGTCTATTATAAGCTGGCTTCATTAGGTACTGAACAAACTAATGTTGCAACCTATGAAAGGATTGAGCCATTAGGTTTCAGAAACAGCTTCATTGAATATGAGTATGGCAAGGATGTGGAAGAGATGGAAACTGTAATTGATAAAAACAGGAAAGATTATGACCCTTATGCAGATACATTGTCAAGATTTGACCTTGGAGATGCTGAGGTTGATTATGACTCTATGCCTGATTATCAAGATATGCCTCAGGAGTATTGGGATTCTATTCCAGAAGTAGATACTGATGCTTTCCAACAGGTATATGGTACTCCTCTTGATACTTCAGCTCCTAAGGCTGATGATGTAACAGCTATTCAGCCTAACACAGAGTATAAGGATGAGAATGGTGATAGTATTTGTGGTGCTCCAACATTATATAGTTTATAAGATATGGCAAGAAGTTGTGCAATTATTCCAAAGGTAAAGAATAGAAATGGTCAAGTAGTGGACAGCAAGTTATTTAAGGACTTGCTGTCCTTCACTTCAAACAATAGAAGTGAGGCTACAAGATTATATCTTATCACAAAAGCTGACTCTTTTATAAGAGATTGGAATCCAAGGCTAACATTAGATGAAAACAATGAACCTACATTGAGGAGTTTGCTAAAGCAGACTAATCTCAGTAAAGTCATTCCAGAAACTAAGGTACTTGAGAGACTTAATAGGGAGATTGGGTACTATAAGAAAGGAATGGATAGACCAGCTCTATGGGTAAACAATGATGAGAATTATCAGAAGTTGAAACAAAGAGCTATAGCCTTTAATCAGAACTCAGAATATAGGGATGATTATGTGGCTAACATAATTAAGATTCAAGACAGTGAATCTCCAAGAGTATTCATTGGAGTAAAGGTTGAGAAGAGGAATAGACTCAACTCTATTAATGCAGATAAGATGGAATACAATGAAAACCTTAATAACAGATTAAGGGGTATTCTTGAATCTCATGGAATAGGGATAGGTGCTTTAACTGACCTTGAAAAGAGAATGGGTATTCATGGTGTAACTGACTTTGATGTTGCAAGGAATGCAGCAAATGGTCTTGTTGAAATGATTAGGCTTGCTAATGGTATTCAAGGTGAAAGAGCACTTCCAGAGGAATTTGCACACTTTGCCATTGAAGCTATGGGAGATAATCCACTTATCACAAGACTCATCAATAACATATCTTCCAATGGACTGGCAAGAGAGATTATAGGTGAGGACTATGATACTTATGATGCTTTATATCATAGTGATGAGACTAAATTGGCAAAAGAAGCTGCGGGTAAACTGCTTGCAAAACATCTTCTTCAAGGTGAGAATATTCCATCTGCTCCTTATAAGAATCTTCTGCAAAGAGTGATTCAAGCAGTTAAAGGGTTCTTTAAGAATATTAGTGCAAGTCCTATACAAAGAGCCATGAAAGAGGCTGATAAGAACTTTGGTTCTTTAGCCCAGCAGATACTTAATGGCAGTATGGATGAGGCTATTGATGTTAGTAATATAGCATCAAGTGGGGTATTCTACAATACTTCAGAAAGAGTGGCAAGAGACAAGAAGTTACTTCAAGGAATCATTGAAAATGAGTTGAAGAGATTGAAGATTTATGAAAAGAGAAATCCTAATAGCCAATTCAGTGCTAACCAAAGATTACTCATTGATAGATTGGATATTGAATTAGCTGATAACAATGAGATTGAGGGTATTTATACTTTTGTAGAGAATGCTCTTGAGGAATTGACTAAGGTAAGTGACAGGCTCACAATGCTACAAAATACACCTGCTACTAATGTTAATGAGAGAGCCAGAGTGCTAAGAGATGTTAGAAATTACTTGTATAGCTACAAGCATATTACTGATGACATTAGAAAGGCTCTTATTGATGAAGAGAAGTATGCAGACAATAGATATGGTCAAAGGGTAAGGGTTGTATTAGACAACACAACTACATTACTTGGAGACTTGTTTGTTAGATACAATGAAGTATCAATGCCTCTCTTTGTTGATTTCATTAAGCCTTTTGTAGGGGAGAGTATAACTGTTCCTTTTGGCAAGTTCAAGGGCAAGACTATGAGTGCTGAGGACTTAGTTAAGATAGCTGACAAGGACATATCTTTCTTTGACAGATGGCTTGACTCTATGGCAGACTCTTCAGATTATATGCTGAAAGTTATGGACCAAGCTGTCAAGAAGAGTAAAGAAAATGCAAGATTGGAAACTATCAATGTTATGAAGGAGCTTCAAGCTGCTACAATTAAGTTAGAACAAGCTGGAGTTAAGAACACTGATTGGATGTTTGAAAGAGACAGCAAAGGTAATCTTACAGGTAATTATATCTCTGAGATTAACCAAGGTCTATTCAAAGAGAAAGTCAGGGAAATGTTCAAGTCTCTCAATGAGAAATATGGCAATAATCCTGTAGGAGATAATGCAGAGAAATACAGAAAAGAGAGACAAGCTTGGTTTGATGCTAATATGGAGGTAGTCAATGGAAAGAAGCAACCTAAAGTATCAATCTATGGCAACAAGGCTTACCAAAATTTGAATCCTGCTCAGAAAGAGTACTACAATAAGATTATGGAGATAAAAGCCAAGCTGGATTCATACCTTCCTGACAAGTACACTACCTTAACTAATGCAGTTAAAATCAGAAAGGATTTACTTGAAAGAGTAAAGTCATCTGATGGTGTAAAGTCAGGTAGTACACAAGTATGGGAAGCTGTTAAAGACCAATTTATTAGAAGGACAGATGACACTGAGTTTGGAGATAGGGCTACAGTGAAGGACTTTGAAGGTAAAGAGGTACAAGTACTTCCTATCTACTACACCAAGATGAAAGAGGGTGAAAGTCCTAATGACCTATCTACTGATATAGTATCTACTCTTACAGCTTATGCAGCTATGGCTAATGACTTCAATGAAATGAATAAAGTAATTGATGTTCTTGAGCTTGGTAGGGATATGCTAAAGGAGAGGGAAATTATACAGACAAGAGGTGGTAAACCATTGGTTGAAAAGTTCAAGTCTGTAGGTAGGAAAGTAGAATCTACTCTCACTAAGTCTGGTGATGAAACAAGATTCATGCAAAGGCTAAATGACTTCTTTGAGATGCAGGTCTATGGCAGATATATGGCTGATGAAGGTACATTTGGTAATACAAAGATTGACAAAGGAAAGGTTGCAAACTTTGTTAATAGAATGACCTCACTCAATACATTAGCTGTCAATGTACTATCAGGTATTTCCAATGTGGCTACTGGTGGAGTTATGATGAGAATTGAGTCTTTCTCTGGAGAGTTCTTCAATGAATCTAATACTCTAAGAGCTGATAGAAACTATGGTCAAGCACTACCTGAGTTCCTTGCAGAGATTGGTAATAGAGTTAAGACAAGCAAGCTTGCTTTGTGGGATGAGTTATTCAATGTAATGCAGGAATATGAGACTGATGTCAAGGAAGTAAACTTTGATAGAAAGACTTGGTTTAGTAGAATGTTTGGTACTTCTGCTTTATTCCTTATGAATAATGCTGGTGAACATTGGATGCAGAATAGAACTTCATTAGCACTTGCAGATGCCTATAAGATGAAGGCTCCTGATGGAAAGATTACATCCTTATGGGATGCTATGGAAGTGGTTCCTATTGATAAGAATAACAAGAAGTTAGGTGCTAAATTGCAGTTAAAGCAAGGCTATACTAAGGAAGATGGGTCTGCATTTACAAGAGATGATATTATAGCATTTAGCAGGAAATCTGCTGCTATAAATCAGAGAATGCACGGTATTTATAATAAGGCTGATAGAAGTGCAGTACAGAGATTAGCCATTGGTAGAATGGGTGTTATGTTCAGAAAGTGGATTAAGCCATCACTGAATAGAAGATTCAAATCTGCTACATATAACTATGACTTGCAGGCATGGACAGAAGGTTATTATAATACCACAGGTAGGTTCTTGATGCAGCTTGCCAAGGAATTGAAAGAGGGTCAGTTTGCATTGGCTGCCAACTGGAATCAACTCTCAAAGACTGAAAAGGCTAATATTAAGAGAGCCATGACAGAAGTAGGGCACTTCTTAGCAGTAGCCCTTGTACTTGGTCTTATGGACTGGTCAGATGATAAGGATAGACCTTGGTTGGCTAAGATGGCAGAGTATCAGGCAAGGAGACTATACACTGAATTAGGCTCATTGATACCTGGACCTCAAATGGTTGGAGAAGGATTGAAGATTATAAAATCTCCTGCTGCTGGCATTAATACTCTTGAAAATACTCTTGATTTAATTGGACTTATGAATCCATTTAATTATGAAGTATTTGCTGGAGAAGATGCTTTGATACAATCAGGCAGATATAAAGGAGAGTCTAAGGCAACAAGACTATTCTTTGAATCTCCACTTATTCCAATGAACAAGACTATTTATAGAGGTTTACATCCTGAGGAAGGTATTCCATTCTTCAAGCAATAATAACAGATAGGGAGAGTGAGTAGATTAAATTCTACTCCTCTCCCTATTTTTTTTTATATAAAATGAAAGGGTCAAAAATACCCCTATACTAATTACAGCATAGGGTTATTCTTGACCCCTTTATAAAAAATTTCAGCCTACTGATTAAAAGGCTATACACTTGATAGCTTGGTCTCTCTCCTCTTGAGAAATTGAATCAAACTTCTCTGCTGTCCAACCTTTCTTTAGCAAATTCTCTTGCATAGAATCACTTAAAGTATTGAATGATGTAGTAGTTGAAGTAGCACCTCTCAATTCACTGATAGTAGGAACTTTGAATGTGCTATCTGCATACTTACCTTCATTAATTCTCCTATAGTAATCTATCAGGGAAGGTCTAAAGTTATTCCAGTTAGTAACCTTAACAAAGAGTTCCTTGAAGAAATCAAGTATTCTCTTACCTAAGCCCCTGCTTTGTCTTGTCATTACATATTCTCTGAATCCCTCTGCCATATCTTCTTCTAATGAAAGGTCATCTTTCTCACCATATAACTTCTTTGCTTCATTATATAATGCCTGTCTCTCATTATTGTCAAGAAGGAGATTAAATACAGCATGGAATGCTTCATGGTATGTAGTACCCTCAGCAGCTATGTCAGATAATGTAATTACACCTTTGTCAAATTGACCCCAAGCTAAAGCACCTTGTCTGCCTACTTTAATAAGACCTTTTACTATTTGTACTTTATCATTCTCACTCAATTGAGGTAGTACTCTACTTAACCAATTAAGTTCCTTTTCCTGATTCCATACTGTAGTCTCTGTGTCATCTACTCTTCTTAAAGTAAATTCATCCTCAAACTCTTCATCATGGTCATTTATTGCCTGTTCCTTTTGAGCAGTATAGGCAGCACCTGTCTGGGTATTACCTTGATTAATAGTTGCAGGAGTTTCCACAGTAGCAATAGGAGTAGCACTTACAGTAGGTACTGCATCAGGGTCAAACAGTATAGTCTTTTCTGATGCTAATTCTTTAACTTTCTGTGGCTTAGCCTCAAGTCCCTTTCTAATTGCATCCTCAACTTGTGATTGGGTCATACCCCCCTGCACAGGATTATTCTTCAAGAATAGGAATGTCTTACCATTAGGGAATACTGCATAGAAGCTATTTGAAGCTACATGAGCAGCTTCCTTACCAAATCCCTTTGTAATATTAGGAACCTTAGTTACATGAACTTCAACCCCATCAATTACAGTTAGTGGTGTAACATATCCCTTGTGTAATTTACCATCCAACTCAAAGTAACCTACTCCCTCATCAGCATTATTCATACTGTGTTCAGGTGTTAAATCCTCAATAGGATTTTGTGTCTCTAATGAGGTTTCAAAAATAGGCAATACTGTCTGAGCCTGTGCTGGAGTGGCAGGAGTTTCTGTAGATTTATCTACCTTAACTGCACTTGCTAAAGGTACATTAACAGCAGGATTGTATGCAATAGGAATACCTTTTTCACTCTGTACTGCTGATACATTCTCCTTATCATAACTCAGTACAAATGGCATTATAGCTAACTTAGTAACTGGTACACCATACTGAGATTCAAAGAGGTTCTTGTATGCAGAAAGTTGTAAAGTATAATAATCCTTTGCACTCATCCTTTGAGTAGCAGATGAAGTAGTAAAGTAATTAACCTTATGACCATATCTGTCTGTAAAGTCATAGAAGCTGTATCTACTTGTCTTTACATCATAAATCCTAAAGTTACCATCCTTATCAACAGAAAGAATATCAACCTCACCTGCAACTCTTGTGCCATCAGGATATTTCTGGAACAATACAATATTATCAGCAAGGAATCTCTCTCCCATTTGCTCCATATTTGATTTAACTCTGTTGAGAGTAGTAATCAAATCTATAAAAGCATTCTCTGACATATTGGATGGCTTTACTATCTTAGATACATCTCTTATAGTAAAGTACTGTCTGATGATACTATCTACTGCTGAACCAGCATCAAGTGCTCTTTGTGAATTAGTACCAGACATCTTGTCTCTTACTATATTCACAATAGTATCTCTACTCTTGGCATCAGTCTTACCTCTGTAGGCAGTCAAGTCTACCTTAAACTTGTTCTCCAAGTATTTCAGGTAATTCTCATACTGAGTAGGATTATCTACAAACTTGCTAAGATTAAGTCTTGCTAATTCAAGAGCCTTTGTCTGCTTGTCAGATTCTACCCAATTAGAGCCTAATCTGCTATGTACTCTACTATACTGATGATATTCACCATCATCTTCAAGCACATAATAAAATTCTCCATCAGTCCTTGTCTTGTCTATTCTCTTTTGGTTCTCATATATTTCACTGATAACCTCCTTAGACTTGGCAACTCTATCCCCTCTTTCCTTCTTTCTACCTGCAATAGCATCCTTTACATCCTGTGCTTCCTGACCACTAAGATATGTCTGCTTACTTCTATCAAGTACCTTACCATCGGGGGTAAGGACTTTGTTATCTACCATCATTGAAGAGTTAGTAGAATCCCCAAAGTTATCTTGTGCCCAAGCCAAGTCAAACAATATTCTATTACTGTCAGTAACTTCTACAGTCCTGCCTTGGTCATCTCTGATAGTGTTTGTCTTTAAGTCTACATAGTATGGCTTATTTGAGAATACAAATACTATTCTTGTGCCTGCAATAGCACCCTCAGTACCTCCTACAGGAGTTTCTACTTTCCTCTTAGGTTGAGGGGCTACAGAAGCTGGACTTATAGCTTGATGAAGATTACCTTCATTATCAAAGTAATCAGTTGTAAACCAGTTACTTCTTACTGAAGCCTCAGTAATATTTGAAGTAAGGATATTAGAGTTTATCAATCTATTATTGTATGCACCTTCATTTATTCTCCTTGTACTGACCTGCAAAGGAAGATTAAACTTAATAAGGTGTCCAAGTATTTCATTGTATATATCCTCAGGATTCTTAGGAGTACCTAATGCACTTGTATCTCCCAAATCCTCAAGAGCAGTTACATCAAAGTTTATACCTCCAATCTCTGCACTCTTACTACTTGTAGAGAAATATACATCATACTTATCCTCCTTGATTTGCTCCTTTCCATTAATGATTACTTTCTCATAAGTACCATCTGGTTTTCTTACCTTCTTACTGATAACAATACCATCACCTGCCCTACTACTAAACCAAGTAACCATAATATCTTGCATATACAAGTCTTGTGCTAAATCTTGCATAGCAGCAGATACATCATCTTGTGATGTAGCAGTTGATAACTTAGTAATGGCATTCTTTATATCCTCTCCAACAGGAGTAGAACTTACATTGCTATCATTCAGATTGAACTCTTCATTATTAAAGTGCTTAACCCTCACAGCAGCAGGAGAATACTTACCAGCTCCATTAGGTATAAGTAGATATAATCTACCTTCCTTCTGGCTCATATCCACTGGCTTGATGATAAGACTATCATCAATCTTACCATTAGTAGTAAGAACACCATTCTTTATAATTCCAAAGATAGGCTTTCTATCAGTTGAAGATACATTAGGTATCTCAGATAAACTCCTTTCAGTATTACCATAAGGAATCCTACCTACCATTACCTTAGATACCTTTGTAACAGGTGTGGCAATAAACTTACCAGTCTTATTCTGTCTATTAGCATACTCACCTCTTATCTTCTCTTCAAGACCCTTCAGACCTTCATATCTTGAAACACTATAATCAGATTCATCCAAACTACCTACTACTTGGTTGTTTCTCTTATCTACAATGAAGATTGTATTCTCATTATAGTCTGGGTCAATCATAAAGCCAAGCTCATCACCTGCTTTTAGGTTGCCCTCATTTACATATCTGAATGCTCCTTGGTCTCTTAGATAGCCATAAATGCCAGAGAAGTCTACATTCTTTTCTCTTTCACTTACTACAATATCAAATGGTCTAAAGTCCCCTTCCTTACTTGCCTCTATATGCAGTTCAGGTATAGCAGGTCTATAGAACTGATTGAGAGTATCTCTGCTTGGTCTTTGTGGAGTTTCTACCCTCTCATTGGCTTTCTTATTCTCCTCATTAACCATTTCAGCAGTTATATTACCTACAGGTAATTCTGTTGTAGGTAAATCCTCACTACTTGTTACAGTAGGAGTAGTAGATGTACCACTGTCTCCTGTAGTATCTCTTCTATCATCACCCCTCACAGTTCCTTCTCTTTTTTCTACAGGCTTCTTGTATTCAGGTGAAAATCTGTCCTTAAATCTATTGTCATTGTTTACCTGAGACATTGCATTCTGCAAAGCATATTGAGCCTCTTGGAATCTTGTTGCAGACAACTCAACATCACCCTCAGAATCTTCATCAAAGGCATTCTCATTATTAATATAAATTGAGTTAGGATTAGCTAACTGTTCAAGATTTTCAGAGTTATTGAACTGGTCTTGAAGGAGCTTCATAGCATCTTGCTTAACCTGTGGTTCTGCATCTGACTCATTAAGAACTCTTCTCACTTCATTATTGTATTGTGAAGTTTCTCTGTAGTTCTTAGCCATCTCACTACCTTCATCTTCCAAAGTCTTTAGGGTTCTATCCCTATTCTCTATATCATCTTGGCTATCTATGATACTTCTAAATTCTTGTAGGTTTTGTGCAGCATTCAAAGATACTTTCAAGTCATCAGACTTCTTCTTAGTCTCTTGTTGTGCAGCTTGTTCATCAGCCCTTGCATGGTCTTCTGCTTGCTTTTGAGGATTCTCAAGATATTCTTTCAGCTTTGCATTATATGTCTTTGAGGCATTACCTAACTTGACAATATCATTTAGCTTAGTTGTAATATCTTCTTTCTCATCTGCACTAAGTACAGTCTCATCTACCTCATTAATTTCCTTAACAAGACCATCTACAAACTTAGGATTAGTGGCTAATGTATGGGCTAATGTCTTATCATCCTGACTTCTTACAAGGTTAAGAGTATTTATTGCACCTTGAATGGCTCTTACATTCTCATCTGCCTGTCTGTATCTATCAGTTAAGTCAGTATGAGTCTGACCTTCAAAGTCTCTTATTTGCTCATTAAATCTTAGGAATGAATCCAAGTTACCCAACACACTACCTATTGCAGACTTTACCTCTCCAGACATGGCTGTTGCCCTCTCAGACCAATTACCTATCTGAGACTTCATCCAAGTCAATTCTTCAAGCTGGTCATCTGATAATTGTTGTCCTGTCTTAATGTCAAGCTCATCCTTTATCTTCAGGTAATTATTGATAGTGTTGGTCATTTCATCATGGTTCTGCTTCAACTTCTCTATCATTTCCTGCTTGCCCTCTGGAGTAGCATACATAGGATTGCCATTCTTATCAACAAATGGACCTACTTTAGAACCATCCTCAAGAGTAGTTGTAGTGTTCTCTACAATAGAGGCAAGGTTCTCATCTGATGTATCAAATGCTGTATCAATTAAAGTAGTGAGGTCTTCCATCCTACCTGCATTATCAAACATAGCAATATCAGATACCAATTGAGCATGTTCTGCATTCTTGAAGTTGAACTCATCACCTTCCTCAGCAGCCCTATTCATATCATTCTGATATTTATTATGTCTGATAAGACCCTGATAGTAATTCTTAAACTCAGGAGAGTTTATTCTGCTGTTCATGTAGTTAGCAATCTCATTCTCTCTTGCTATCTTCTCATTATAATCTCTCCACTCATTTATGGCACCACCTTCAATAGTAATAGGAGACTGAATGCCACCCTGTGCATTCCTTACACCTCTGAATCTTGGTATACCTAATGCACCTGTCAAAGAACCAATAAAGAACTCTTCCCATACAGAGCCATCATTTACTGTCTCATTGATTCCCTCAGCAAATGATTTAGTCCAACTCAAGGTCTCTTGTGCAGCCTCTGGGTCAGTCTTTGACTTATAGAAGTTATTTACATCAGTGGAGTAATAGTTACCTGCTATCCTGCTTGCAGCACCTTGTGCCATTTCCTCAGTACCTTCAGATAATGCACCCTTTGTTATTGCAGTAGCAGCACCTAACCTTGTAGTACCAGCAGTATATTCTCCTGCCTTACCTACTATATTGGTAGCTTTTCTTGCAGTCTTGAATCCATTGGCATATAACTTACCAAACTGGATTATATTAGATGCAGTAAGGATAGGTATATTCATAAGCAAATCTGCATTACCCATCTTCAATCTATCTTCATTCAGTTTACCAAGTGCTGCATTGTAAGCCTCTCTTTCTTTTGCAATAGCATCCTGATACTTTACATAAGCTGGGTCTACAAATTGATTACCCTCTACACCACTTCTTACAAGTTCCTTTCCTGCATTAGCTTCATATTCAGCCTGTATTGCATTTAACCTTTCCCTTAGACTGTCATCAAGCTGTGCTTTATGAAGCTCAAACCAATCCTTACTATTATTGAGTGCTTCAATTCTACCCTCATTTACTGCTGAAATAGTAGCACCCACAGCAGTATTAACTATTGCTGGAGCCTTTGAAGACTTGGCAATAGCACCAATAAGCTGAGGTAACTTAGTTACCTTCAACCCAGCAGCAGTAACACCACCACTATAGAAAGCACCTACTGTAAAACCTAAGTTCTTGATAAACTTATCACCTAAGAAGTTAGCAGTGAAGATATTTTCATACCAAGGTTGTTCTTGTTCTGCTCTTGTATAGTAGTTAGGTAATGCTTGCTCAGACCATTCATTAACAGACTGCATAGCTTTAGAGAAGTCATTATCCCAAAGACCAGACCATCTACCTTCACCTATTGCAGTACCAGCTCCAAATATCAAACCTACAGTACCATCAAGGAAAGTAGTACCTGCAAGTATAGCACCCTTAGCAAGACCTGCTCCTATCTGTGCATACCAAGGTTGGTTATTAGCTCTTATGTCTCCTAACTCTTGAAACTGTGCCTCAGTTGCAGTAGGCTCATCAAACATGCTTTCACCCCAAGGTGTAGCAGTTCCTTCTAATGAAGTTGCAACCATCTGCTCACCATGTGCCCTTGCATCATACAGTGAAGTAGGAGCAGTATTTGCTCCTACATTCATACTGAATGACTGAAACTCAGGACTAAGGTTAGTGTATGGCTCTTGATTTGCTTCTTGCAAATCTCTGAAAGTCATTGGACCACTCTTAGTAATATCTATATCCTTTACTTTAGTTTCTTTTGCCATATCTTAATATCCATAAGGATTAAACTCTTGTTCTTTTGTCTTATTCTGTACTCCTAATTGAGAATGGAATAAGTATGCTTGCTGTATAGCCTGTGCATATTGTTGCTGTGCATAAGTAATTTCATCTGGAGTAGCCTGATGTACATTTCCTCTTGCATCAGTATATTGTCCTGTATTAACTACTTGCTGCCATTGATTTGCAGCAGCCATTGCCCTATCTCTATTCTGTTCATTAGTTGTATTGACACCAGCAGGCATCCTGAATCTTCTCACATTGCCCTTGTCATCTTGTATCATTACAGTAGTACCATAAGGACTGAATCTTGTAGCAGTTACTTTGTACTTATCACTCTTCAAGTCCTCCATAGTGATTTCCTCACCTGTATCCTTGAATTGCTTAGACTTGCTATCATAATCAACCTCCTTGAGACTTAATCCTCTACCAGCAGTCATAATAGCATCCTTCATATCACCTTGCTGAGTACCTGCAATAGGATAGTCATACTCAGTAACTCTTGTAGCATCATATCTTGCAGTTCTTGCTGCTGGAGAGTCATCAGCATATTTACCCCATAATCTTCCAACATTTACTCTTTGATTAGGACCAAAACTATCAGAACTTACAGCACCTCTACCCCCTAATCTATCAATAAATCTCTTGAAGTCAGAATCAACAAATTGACCCTGAGTTACTGGAATACCTGTTGATGGAGATACTGTCCCTGGAATATATTTCTTACTGTTGTAAGCTTTCCATCCCTCTTGATTCATCTTCCACTGACCATTCTCCTTATAGAAGTACTTAGAGTATTTCTTCATATCATCATTGTACTTCTTCTCTTCCTTGCTTAGTTCTCTACTACTATAGATGTTCAGAGGATTGATGGCTAAGTTATTAAGCCTTGCTTGTCTCTGCTCTTCTGCTTTTCTTGCAGCAGCTCTTTTCTCTGCCCTAATCTGCATAGCTTCCTGTTCAGCCATTTTAGCTCTCCAATTATCAAGAGTCTGATATTGAGTTTCACCAACTGCACTCCATAGACCTTGCTTAGCATAGTCAATAGCCCTTGCAATAGTAGCTTGGTCTCCCCAGTTCCTAACTCCACTTGAATTAATGGCATCTTCAACAATCCTTGTAAGCTGAGGAGCAGCATTAGGATTATCCTGTATAGCTTGTAGTACTGCTTGAGAACTGAAGCCCTTCTGCATCATAGTTTCATAATATGAATTACCTAAGATGCTTCTCCATTTCCTTGGCTTTTCTTGCATTTCCTTAGCTAATGCAGATGCAGCACTTGCAGCTTGTGCAGTAATTAACTTACCTGAATATGACTCATAAGCTAATTGAGGATTCCTTATATAGTCATCAAGACTTGTAGTTGAAGCTCTTCTGCTCAACATTAATGTTGGGTCTTGAAGAAGTGTTCTTTGCTGTTCTTCTGCTTGTTTCTGTCTTGCTGTATAGGCTTGTTCAATAGGAGTTATCTCCTTACTGTACCTTGCTCTCATATTGAGCATATCCCTTCTACTTGCAGCATTAAGTCCTTCTCTTGCTAATTGACCTGCTTGTTCCTCAAGGTCATTTGCATAGGTCTTGTACATCTTGTAAGCATAAGGGTCAGTCTGCTCATTAGCCATTTCTTCCCATACACTTGCCTTAGTAGCAAGCTCTCCATACTGGTTCTCCAACTCTTGATGAGCCTGAGTAGCCATCAAGGTTGGAGCCAGCATCTCTTGGTAAGAGAAGGGCTTGAATTGCGAATTTATTACTAAACTATAATTAGCCATATTACTTCTTCTTAATAGTTAAATAACCACTCTTAGCTTTCTTTTTCTTAGCTTTATTGGCAGCATCTCTTACTCCCTTCTTCTCTGCTTCACTAAGATTTTCATATCCATTCTTATATGTAACATTACCCTTGTTATCAATAGAGTAGTATAGTGCAGGATTACTCATAATCATGTTTCTACTATACTCTTCTCTACCAATATCTCCAAGAGAATTAAAGAAATTAGTAAGATTGGCACTCATGCTTGCACCTCTTCTTGCATCAACAGCATCCCTTACTGCCATAGCTTGTGCAACACCACTTAGCCTTGAACTTCTTGCCTTCAGTGCAGCTTCTTGATTTGCCATTGCAGCCTTGAGTCCCATCTCAGCATTAGCCATGTTAGTACCTCTATTAAAGGTTTCAACAGCTTGTCTTTGTGCTAAGTTATACTCTTCAGCCTGTCTTGCAAGGTCTCCTAATCTACCTTGAGCATTATAGTCTGCTGCAAGTAAGGCTGCATTTCTTGAAGGACTTGTGGTGTTCATAATAGCCCTTCTTGTAGCACCTGCTTGTGCATTAAGCTTATTCAAATAGAAGTTTCTATCAAAAGGTCTATATTGTAAGTAGTTGCCTATTGGAGTATATTCTACTGGAGTATAATTACCTGCTTGATTAGCTGCTTCAAGTATTGTATCTGCACTTGTATAGTCTGGTCTACTGAATAAGTTCTGTCCTAGTCCTATTGCAGCTCCTACTACAGGTGCATATCTTAGCCAAGTAGCATCAAATCCTCTTCTATCTGTATTACCCTTTCTTTTGGGTACCCTAACTTTAGCAGGAGTCGTACCTTCCACATTAGAAGGTATATCATATCCTACTTCACCAATACCTGATATTTCCATAGGAGACAGGCCACTAAATCCTGCATAAAGTCCATCAATACCTATAGGCTCTATGGTAGAAGGTATGTCATAATCCACATATTTAATCATGCTGGGCCTCTTTGCTGTAGCTGTAACCTCTGGCATCTCTCCTGATTTCCAAGAACCAAACACCGGAGTATATGTGTAATCATCAGGTATAAGACCTCCCTCTGCATATTGTACTCCTTCAAGTCCATATTGCCCCTGTCCTCTAAGAGCCTCTTGCTCCTGCATTAACTTTATGAGACCATCTTCCAGCCCTCTCTTGCTTATTGGGTCATTGGGTCTTTCCTCAGACTCCTTTTGAATCCTTTTGGCAGCATCTGCAAATGTCAGACCTTTGCCACCTTTCAATTTATACTTCTGCTTCACTGAATCAGGTACTTTAATCCTGTTACTAAATACATAATCATTATAAATCACCTCTCCTTCTTCCACAAGATTAGGTATTCCATTATAATCAACCCCAATCTGTACTCCTTCATGTGGATTCTCTTCATGGTATCCTCCATTATTTATAACAGTGACACCATTGGTAAAATCTGCTCCATGAGTACCCATGAGGCCACCATCTCCAAATGGATTAAAAGGTATTTGTATATTAGGTTTGGTAATAGTTCTCATATTATAATCTGATAAGTCAGACAGACTGGGAGTGTGCATCTTGTCATATACAGACCTTGCCTTCTTTCTTTTAGAGGTTCTAGAGAACTCCTCTCCCCTGACATATCCTCTTTCAAATGCAGAAGAGGAAGCCTCAGGAGTATTGGATTTCTTGAAATTGTTCAGACTTCTCTTACTCAACCAATTCATCCTATCTACACTATTAAGTGTATTTTCCAAGTAGTCCATTTGGCTAGGCAGATAAGAGCTTTCAGGTATTCTGGCACCTCTCCATTGCATGATTCCATGTGCTCCCTTTCCACCACCTCTGGGATTATAGGCATAGGGATTGAACCTTGATTCCCCATATATTGAACTGTATACAGCAGCCTTTTGAGAGTTATTAAGTCCCATGTTATTTACCCTGTCTGCTATATAGGCACTGTAAGGCAAAGTAAACTCTTCATCTATCCATCCTCCATCATCATGTTTCCACTTTCTTGCATTTAGGGCAAATGTAGCCATCTTCTTCTGTGCAGGAGTACCATGCTCCTTGAACCAAGATGCTGACTTTCCAGTCCTCTTTTTAAGGGCAGTAAACTTGCCTCTGTTCTCAGGCTTGATATGAATCTTACCTCCCTTTGCCATGTAATTGGACATAGCTCTTAAATCATTCATCTTATCGGCACTTTCTATTGCATTATCATAACTTAGCAGTGCTCTGCCTCTGGCTATCTCCTGTTCCTTCTTCAACTCATTATATAAATCTTCTGCCTTGTCACTGAACAATCCATCTTTCCCAATATCTGATTGGGAGAAGTCTGCTCCAAAGTCCTGATTAGACCATTGATTAAGTATAGAGTCATTGCTACTGCTATCAACTTTAACTGTACTCAGGGCATTATTGGAGTTTCTGACATTATTGACATTTTCCTCATTAATCTTTGAACCGAATAATGCATTGGTTATACCACCTATCAACCCAGTACCAGCAGACACAATGCCTCCTAATAAAGGGTTGACTGTGCTAATGGCAGAACCCACAGTACTTCCTACTTTATTGACTGCATTGCCTGCTCCTGAACTTAGTCCATTACTTATTAAACCATTTGCTGCATTACCAGCGGGGCCTAATAATCCAAGACCTAGTTTACCTAAGTTTTCTTTGGTAAAAAGCTTGCTAATGTCCCATATACTACCACCATCATCATATCTATTAATGATACCAGTAGTAACAGGACTATTGTGTTTCCTTATAACTTTTCTATTAACCATATTATAATAATTTATTTGCAAAGATAAGTAAAGTATCAGAATTATACAAGAATATTATTTAAAAAGTAAAGGGAAGATAAGTTTATTACTTACCTTCCCTTCAGGCTATCTCTATCAAGTTATTCAAAGTAGTGCACCACCATATCATGCAATATGGTCTTATTTGTATTTTCAGATTCCATAGATAGCTTAAGATATAACCAAGGATTTCTCATCCTGTCTTTATTGTTTGATTTATCCCTTGGTATATTAGCCCTCCATATCCTGAACTTCTTCTTGAGACTTGAAGGTCTTCCAAGTACATGGGTAAGCTTGGATTCACCACTTTGGTATTCATTCCAAACACTGAGAGTATCATAGGTTGTATCCAATAGCTTACCTTCACTGTTCCAACTGTCTGCCCTGAACTCAAGAGTATTGAATATCTTATCCTGGGTCATATCAGGATTGGATATGACAGTAGTATAGAAAGGCTGGTAACTGTTAAAGAAGGTATTATAATCACCTTCATTGTGCAGCCATAGCTTCCCATCCTTTACCCACAGTCCCCTGTCTAGTATATTGGAGAAATATGGCACATTCTCATAGCTGTAGAATGAAGAGAACTGGCCTAATGGTTCTGAAAATGCCAAGCACTCATCCTTGCTTATGAAGAATACATCTCCATTTACCTTATCATAGTATGTTACAAATCCACTAAAGTCTTTAGGATTCCATACATTTATTCCAGTTGACCTACTGTTAATCCATGAATGGAATCCAAGCCTATCAGAGATGTTATCCAACTGGTTGTTGAGTAGGAAGATACCTTTGGTAATATCATCTATAAAATAGGTACCATTAGGTGTCCTGCATATAGACCACTTATTAGAACATCCTATACTATCAGATAAGTACCTCTTACCAGTAACTTTTCCACTGTTGGCAATTTCAATAGGCACTCCATTAGTGGGAGAAATCTGCACATTCTCATTATACAATATCTGACTAATGCCTTTATCTTGAAAAGCAAGGATATTATTATTATGCATTCTCAGAGCTGTTATACTACCCTTATCACCATCAAAATCAAGAGTGGATGCAAGAGTGATATTGGTCCAAGCATCAATAAGTTCTCCAGCAGTCTTAGTCTTAGTCCAAGTAACCACATTAGGAAATTTGTTCAATACTGAAGTATCATCAGTACTTACCTTATAGGTAAAGAAGTTATCCTTTTGATTGTATACTTGATTTAGCTTGTTAAAGTTCTCAGGGGTTATATATAGATTAGAAGTATTGCCTCTATTATTGTCATACCTGCCATCTAGATTTACCCTTGTCTCACACATAAATGACATTATCTCAGTCACCGAGTTTTCATCTTCCAAAGTAAATGGATAAGTCTTTAAATGGTCATATCTTTGGAAGTATGTGTCTCCTTCCAAGTACTTTACAAGATAAGTATGGCTGGAGTCATCATCATAGAAATAGGTAGTTTCTCCACATGGTAACCATTGATTACTCTGTATAGCATCATCAGACTCTCCTCCAAACCTATTGGTGACATCATCTCTGTATAATTCTGCTAACCACCACCAGCCGTATTGGATACTTTTAACTGTCTTATTAGGACCAGTACCTACAAAGTCTCCTATAACATCCTGAGACACAGAGTTGTATACTTCCAAAGTATCCCAGAAGTTAGGGGCACCATCATGAGTTATTGCAACATGGTTTACAGGCCAACTACTAGATGTAGGCTCTCCATAATCATTACCATCTATGATAGTAGGCAAAACCTTATATGAGTACTTACCCAAGTTGTACTTGTCTTCAAGTACAATAACAGCATGAGGGGTAGACTTGTACTTTATGTGTACAGGGTCATATGCCTTATTTATTGAGTTATTAGTGAAAGGCATGATAGGTGTAAAGTCACCAACATATATGTCGTGGTTAGTATATGAGGTATCATTCCGATTATAGGTGGAAGATGTTACAATCTGGTAATAATCACTACCTGAATATTCAGTATTTGAAGTAATCTTATCTACATTTCCATAGTACACTAAAGTGCCTTTTCCAGAATGCTCCTGAGCTTTCAATTTGAGTGGAGTAACCTCGTTTGAATTAAAAATCTGTGCATCTGCAAGTTCCCCTGAATCCCATGTACTAGTACTGCTAAGGTACAGGTTAGTGGCAGAGAATTTCAAATTGGATAGCCTCTTATACTGTAACTTGGCAGGTCTATATCCATTCTCATCTGCCCAGCCTGTACCATCAAGACCTCCACTCCTATGCCAAGGATATGTGGCAAAGCCTACCTGCATCCTTCTATATTGTGAGGGCATAACATCACCAAAGTCTCTTTGAATATTATCTATCCAGTTGATATTAGCCAATTGGCTTCTGAATGCCCAAGGGGATATGTTGACACTACCACAAGACTCCTTATAAAACCCTGTTGGTGGGAACTTCTCATTATCTGCGCCAACCATGGTAGTTCCTGTGGTAGAAGTTACAATATCAATATCCCCTACACTGGCGGTTACCAAAGTTGCACCTATTATCCTCAGCTTACACTTGGAAATATCATAATTCTCAACTTCACTGTTAAATTCAATATCTGGGGAATGAAGAGTAACTATTGATTGGTCTACAAAAAACTCATGTTTATGCTTCTCCACATATTCACTAAAATCTGTCAGCAAATGGTTTCCTCCTGCAAGGCGTGGAGTGGCAGGAGGGTAGGATATATTCTGTATCTCCGCATTCCTATGAGTGTTTCCTGGTATAGGACTACTATGCCTACACTCAGCCCAAGTACCTGTATCAATCAAGGAAATATTTATATTAACCGACTCATTAGGAGAATAAAACTGCTTATCATTATTTATTATACCATATCTTGACAAGGTTTGGTCACTATATAATGCCTTTTCAGGAACGTCAAATATAGGTGACACATCTGGCAAGCCTGCATCCCCAGACTCTGACCTCATCACATCAAAGGGAATGTTGGGTCTTGAGAACCAAGAAGACTGTACAAATGGGGAATTACTGAATCTGTCACCAACATTATAAACAGTGGGACATAAAACTCCTTGGCATATTACTTCTCTATCCCCTATAGAGGGATATACTATTATAGGTCTGAATCCAATATATCCTAAATCCTTTAGTTTACCAATTATGGTATCATCATTGAATGATACCTCAGGTATGCACTTATAGAATACCAGATTTGAAACACCAAAACTACCATATAAGTCATTAGTACCGGGTGTTTTGGTAATCTGAGCGTCTTTTATGAATACTGGAGAAGACCACCTGCCTGACTTATGCTTAAACTGTATGCCAAATCTGTACCACTCCAAATATTTAAATATCTTAATAGTGCTAGAGTTGTTATTCAACTGAAACTCATGTTGATAATATCCAGAAGGTGTTCCCAAATTAATTGTGGTAACTGTATTGAGGTTTACATTTAATCCTCTGAAGTACTCTCTAATAGAGCTATCAGGCTCAATTCTATTAACATTGATATTTCCTAAGAATAATGTATTGTCCTTTTGGCATATTGTACCACAAGATATGTCTTCTCCTCCCAAGTATAATAATTCAGTAGGGTCAATACTCTCTCCAATATTACCAGTATCTGTAAAACTGATTGTTTGAGTAGAGGAAGATAACTTTATATCTTGAACTCTTTTGACAATGGGAGTTGAATCTTGTGTAGTTCTCAGTATTGAATATAATCTGACATACTCACATGCAACATCTTTAACAGACACTGTTACATTAAAACTCACAGATAAAGAATCCTCAGGACTACCTCCATTATCATACTTTGTTATGTAATATAGAGGAGATATAGCCAGTATATTGGACTCCTGAGCATTCTTGGTATAGACTGTAACACAATATTGTATTACCCCTGACGGGAATATCCCACTATACCCTTTTTCTATATTGGTTATGTTAACAGTTGAACCAGGATTCAAACTCATAACAAAGTCAAAAGAATTGGGTGTGTAATCTTCTATAGAAGTAATATTGATAACTCTGGGCTGGTTTAATCCATCAGTCCAATATACTTTCTGTATGTTATCATCTTCATAGAATGACAATGTCTCTATAGGATATAGAGGATTAAAGTTAAGATTACCTTTGTTACTATCATATAATATTACTCCATGCAAGCTGTCCTTGTCAAACCATATCTTATATATGTAATCTTTTCCATTGTCTTGGTCTGTAGTGAACAGTACTAGATAACCATTAATTGTAGCTTGTCCTATAGGCAATCCCTTTATAGAGTCTATACCTTCTATGTTTGATACCTCTTTAGTACCCTTCTCATTTACTATGCTGAGTAGGGTATTATCATCGGTAGACATTATCCTTATATTCTTGTTCTCATAAGCATACTCAGAAGAGAATTTGCTTACAGACAAGTCCCTCTGCATACCTTTTATCTGCCATGTAGATTTCTTTATCATACTATTGCAATTTTATATACTCTTTATTGCCAAGAGAAGAGAATCCATTATCAAACTCACTTGTCCTTTGAATAAGAGTATTCCACATTCTGCTTATTGATTCCATTTCAGATTGTGATGGTATAGTAAATTCACTCTGTAATTGTCCTGCTGACCAAGCATATTGTTGTTGGGTGTTCTGTAATACAGCAGGAGAAATCTTTCCCATATCAAACAAAGTAGTGAACTCTTCCATCTTAATATATAGCTCAAGTGTTCTCATAAACACAGGATTGTCTATGAGCAATGGAAACCCATCCTCATCTATTGGAACAGACTTATATGAGACCATTATATCTCCTGACTTGAAGGAAGTATATATTACTCTGCCTTGTGTCTTAAAGGCAAACTCTTGCGGTCTTTTATGTCCTTCATACTTATCACGATGTTCTCTAGGCATGAAATTATCTGTCATACTCCTTAAACATATCCCAGTCTTACACTCCTTCACCTGATTTATGGATACAAGGTCACAGGGTAATATGGCCCTAAACTCTTCTATATGCAGTACACTCTCCTTATTTAAATATAACTCTGGCATTCCAAATATCCCAATAAATGTAACTAGGTGGGATACCACTTGTTCAAGTGTAAGGTTCTGCAATAGAGGATGCCTTTTCAGTCTATCCAGTATCTGTCTGATGTTAGTATATTGAATATTATTAATCATTTATCCATCTCAATTAAATTTCTACAATCCTTTAGTTTAACACTTGAAGGCATCAATCTTGCCATCTTTTATCCTCTTCTTCAATTCTTTCCTTAATTCTCTATTGGGATTGAACTCATAAAAGGTTTGGTTATTATAGTCTGCCTTGCTTCTATTATAATGGATTTTAAATACCTCTTTCTCCTCCATTCTAACTAAAGTCCTATTATCATAAGATTCCTTGTCTTCATACCATAACCTTAATGTCTTATCCCAGTCTATTGGCAAGTTGGTGACAACCTTATTATCTTTAAGGTAGATTTTGGCATCATATTTTCTCAGCTCCAGTCTTCCCATCCTATGAGGAAGACTAATATCATGTCCTTTAAGCAGCTCTTCAGCCAGATAGTTGTTGACCCTTCTTATAATGCTGTAAAACTCATGCTCAGTCAATGGCCTGCCTATGCCAAACCACTTGTTTTTCCTTATATACTTATAGGCATCATATACACCCAAGGAACCTGATACCTTATGTGTCCTATGTTCATTCAAGTGGCACACTGATGTCCTAAACTCCTTCCATTTCTTATACTCTTCTTGACAATCACTCATAGGTTACTGCTTTACTGAAACATCAGATGAATCATCCTTAGCATTGTTCTTATTATCATCAGGTCTGTATTTAGCACCCAGCACCTCTCCTACTATAAGACTTACAAGGGGAGTAACAAGGCTCTCCTCAATAGGAAATTTCCTATCAAGCACATCACACTCCTTATTGTCTCCACATTCCAATTCAGAGGCTATGCTGGCATCTTCAAATATAGCAGTTACCTTTATCTTGGAGAGGTAAAGGAATTGGGGATTCATAGAGATTAAATACAAGTGGTTATCCGGAGCAAGGGAGCAATATATTATGTTTTGTAGATATTTGTCATATCCTACATATCTCATCCTATCCCTGCTTATGAAGGTAATACTATCCTGATAGAAATCAATAGGGTATACTCTGGTATTACTGACACTTAATATATTAGGTACCTCTTCCTTACTCATAAGATAGGTTCTGCCACATGGGCCAGAAGGAGATACTGATTTGGTCAAATCCAGACATATAGTCTGATAGTTGCTTTCAGGTATATGCTTTTTGACATCAGAATATCTTTGCTTTATAAGGAATGCCCTATACTTATCTGCCAAAAGTATAATATGATTCTCATTGAAAGTAGAGTCATCTGATATACTCTTTACCTCATCCAGACATAAATAAACTAATTCTCTGTATGTCATAACTATATATGCATGCTTATTAATAAATAAAAAACTATTGCAAATATAGATATTTATAATCAATATTGCAATAGTTTTAATTGAATCTTTTGCAGTAAGCAAATATATAACTTATATAGCAGGAGTTCTAGGTTTGTTATCTTGTGTGAATCTTATCATGTCATCCTCAGATATTCTGATAGATTCCTCTTCACCATACACAGCAGAGCTTTCCTCAGTAGGAGGATATGGTATTAGGCATGAAGTACCAAATATACAATATAGGGCATTATTCATGCTATTGTAGTCCTTATCATCTATAAAGGCAGACATTGGGCCACTAGTAAGCTCTTCTATCAAGGACAAAAGCAGTAACTTATTGACATCATTATAACACACATATCCTGTACTTGAAAGTACATTGAAGTATGTAGCTAATGCCCTTTCCAATACATTACTTAAGTTATCCATAATGAGCACTCACATTTAGTACTTGTATCATCTGTTATCACACAGTTCCTAAAGAACTTGTTCCAATACTTTATTGCCAAAGTATAGTTCCCTGTCTTTAAGGAAGTAGTAAAAGCCTTCAGTTGAAGGTATTTGTCTATAAGCTGCTTGGGAATATTGCAAGTCTCCTCTACCTGTCTGATGCCACCCATCAGTGACTTATAAAGGTTATGCATATTGACAGCTATTCCTAAATCATAATATCTGTCATATCCACATGGAGTATCAGGTGCCATTGTACCTTTGACAGTAATATAGACAAAGAATAAGTCCTTACCAAAATCTACTGCTGCATTGAAATCTGTCTTGTCTAGGATTAATGTCACATGCTTGGAATTACCATCAATGCTTTTTGTATACACACTGCTTGATGATGGCCCAAAGGTCATGAAGGTATCCTGAGTATCTATGACTACTGAGTCAATATAGACATCATCATAGAAGGAGTATGCTTCTATAGAAGCATCAATTACCAACTGCCTGCATTCTCCTGAGACTTTTAATGTAGCAAATCTTATCATATTACACAAATTAGGTAAATAAAAAAAAAAGGAGACTATAAAAGTCTCCTTATTTGTATCTCGCTTTTAGGAGATGTCTGCAATAGTAAGTCCTGTAGCAGTTTCCACTGCATCGATTATCTGATTGAGAACTGCTTTATCTGCACAAGCAATAGTTATTGTCTTTTCAGACTTTTGTACTGACTCATTGCTGCCTACATAGGCATAGTGTATATCAAGCACATTATATGTCTTGCTTGGGTCTATCAGATAAGTGGTAGGAATGTTGTTAGGCCAGCCAATGCCTCTGTAGATGTCTCCTCTTTCACCCATACAGAAGTACTCTAAGTCTGCAATAACCTTACCATTACCTATTGTACCATTGGTACCCATCTCTACAGTACCCCAAATTCTCTCATCTCCATCTACAATTATTTCAACTGGCTGTACAGTGAAATATACTGGTGTCTGAGACATAACACCTAATCTCCAAGGCTGTTCTACCTCAGTAATTCTGATGCTGTCAATGTCAGCTACAATTGCTGAAGTACCATCATAGTATGGGTTAGTACTATCACTCTTGCCATTATCCTTAGTAGAAGGAGTTACTGTCATATAACCATTTGCATCAAATCCTCCCTTGCTCTTGGTTGCAGCACTATGTACCTCAATCTTAATCAAGGGAACTATTTCCCTGCTAAAGTTCTTAGCAATAGATTGAGCAAGAGTCTTGTAGAACACATCAGCAGTCATACCAGAATAAGCATGAACCATGCCATATTTGAAGTATTGGTCCTCATCAGACATGCCCACATACTGTTTAAATGCAATTCTTAGGATATAATCCTGACCTGCAACTGGAGCACCACCATTAACACTTGAATCCAATGCTATGGTAGCTGACTTCATCTTGTAAGCCATGCTATCAGCACTAGTTGCCTTTGCATAGAGAATGTTTTCTATATCTATAAGGTCACTTCTCATTCTGTTATCAGCTCCCTTATATTCAAAATACAGGTGTTTCTTTTCAGTATCATTTGATACTGCAATAGCACCAGCAGTGTTAGACTCAATTACATGGGGAGTCTCAAATGCAGTTGCTACATAAAATTGCCTTACCTGATTCACGCTAAATGTCGCCATTTTAATTTAATATTAAATTACACAATAGTTTATTTTGTTCTGTTTGTATCCAAACCCTTGCTTGCTATTGCAAGTCCTACTGCCCTATCAAGTATTACCCTATGCAATGCAGGATGTAAATCACACTCTGTTATCTTGCTTTCTCCATTTATGTTTAGATGGGCAGGCAATGCTACCAATATAATTGGGTTGGGTTTAGATAGGTACCTGACTAAGTACCTGCTTATATTATACTTTGATACTATTTCTGCAATCCCATTATCAATATCAAGTCTCAGGACTCTCCTGTATCCTGGACCCCTGAATGGATTGTTATATGTATTGTAGTAATCATCCAAGGTAGTGGGTACCACAAGTACTTGGTTACCATCCTTACAGCCTAGCTTATCATCCCTCAGTTCAACTGATTCATAAACTATAAACCACAAGTCACTAGGTAACTTGAAGAATACAGACTTATCAGATATTCCAGTAATGTCTGCTATTTTTTCAGTAGTGGTATAAGTCTTCACCAAGTTGCTCAGGTATCTCCTTATTTCCTCAGTCTCTTCAAATGATTCCCTGAATGGGTTCTTACCATTGTATAATTCCACTAACAGGTCTTCTTGGGCTTTTGTAAGAAAGATTGATTTCTCATACTCGTTGAACTCAATTCCACCTGAAGAGTAACTGTTCAATAGAACATCAAATTCATTAGAAAATTCCTCAGTTGTCATTATTCACTTCTTTGTCCCAGTTCAACACTACTTTTCAAATCTCCCATATAAGCAGATTTAGCTAACTCTACTGCCCTTTGAAGAATTTCAGGATGTAATTCACTATTCAAGACACATGGAGATTGCTGTGATTCTCCATCTACTGATACACCAACCAAGTCCTCCAATACTATTGGCTTAGGCTTGATTAGGTATGTGATAAAGTAAATGGCCTTGGTATCCTCTGGACTTTCACCTCCAGATTCTCCTAGGAATTGCTCATCTGCATCATGCAATATAAACCTGAACCCATTGTACTTTGTGGGAATTACAGTCTGGTCTTCAGACCCTTTAGGGTCTCCAAAAGTCTCTATAACTCTCCACACTTGCCTCTTTAAAGGTCTTCCATAGGGCTTGCTCAGGTTATTAAGCAAACTATCTAATTTTATAGGCACTACCTGATAATACTTATCTACATTATTATCTGTATCCTTAATGATTATCCTTTCTGATACCACTAACAGTATTTTGTCAATAAAGCTAGGGGCATTGAATAATACAGCTTCAGGAGCACTGCCATAGATATTTCCAGGGATTGTGACACCCTCCAAAATATCAGTTCCCCTCTTGGAATCCACCTTTATCAAGGGACAGGCTTCTTGCACTAGAAGAGTAGAGAAATCTATTTGTCTTTTGGCAGAATCATCAAACCCTTGCTGGTACTTGTTACCTCCTTGGGTAGAAGTAAAGTAGTTCTTTACTATCTCATTCTGAGCTTTTGTGAGAAACACAGACTTTTCATACTCATTAAGGCCTGGAGCTTGGTTACTGGATATATTATTGTAGAGAACATCAAATTCATCTGAAAACTCCTGTAGTGTCATAATCTTATATTCTTCTTTATTTTAACTTGGCCTCCAAGGAAAACTTGATTTCCTGATGTTTTGGAGAGTTCAGGTACTTGGCTGCTGTATTCAATGTAGGTTCCTCATTAGCCTCACATAGTGGAGTATTATCCTTTCTCAAGTATAGGTAATCACCCCTGTTAGAAATCAGACCTGCCTCTATAGCTCTCTTGATAAGAACCTTTGTAGAAAGCATTGGGTCAGTAATAACCTTCAAGAATATCTTGCTATCAGCCTGTATCAAGCTATTAACCTTAGTCTGTAAGAACTCAAGTTTAGCAGTTTGTGATGTAGGTCTGCCATCAATAGTCTCAACAATAACTCTTAATGTATCAACATCATCTTCAATCTTACCAAACTCCTTGTAGCACATCATTGTGGTACTCATATTGTTCTTAGCAACCTTAGTCTCTTCACCCTCAGAAATGATAACAAACTGGTAAGTAGCCTTAGGAGTATCTTGTAATGCCTGCAATGAAGGAGCAATATAATCCTTGTTGGCTAATAGTATCTTATATCTGATGTAATCCTCTGGGTCAGATAGATTGAAGTAGTTATCCTGCTTTGTCAATCTTACCTTATTGATACCATTTTCATTAGAATCATCCCAGAAGTTGTCTACCTTCCTATAAATACTTAGTGCATTATATTCAAGACCCATTATTTCCTCAAGAAATGCCTTCTCCTTGTCTGTAAGGACATTGACAAACATACCTGAGGATAATCTTGGTACTACAAATGTTCTAACTGCACCTTCTGCCATACCTCCTGACAATACATGCTTGGGGTTATTACCCCACATACCTGTCAGCTTAGGCACATGCCTTACAATAATTCTCTCATTTCTTAGACAACTAACTAAGGCATCTTCAGATACCTCTACTTTCTCTTGTGTCTTTTTAGGGCTTTTTACAGTAGCCTCTTCTTTTGGTACTTCCTGAAGTGGAGTCTCTGTATTGTCTATATCAAAGTCAGGTACAGTATAATCCACCTTCTCTTCCATTTTCTTTTCTGCCATATCTTCTCCTTAACTTTTTGAAATAAAATAAGGGGAGGGAAGATTATCTTTCCTCCCCTTTTATCATTAGCCCTGTAGAATTGCAGGGATTAGTGACATAGTTCTTGTTGGGTCAAGAACACAGATACCAAGAGTAGCCATTCTGTGAATTACAGCAGAATCCTCATCAAATGACATGTAAGGATTACCCTTTTGACCTGTGAATGGGTTTCTTAGACCCCATTGATAACCTCTGTACTCATTGTCACCCTTAATCTTACACTTAAAGATATTAGGTTGGTCCATAGTACCAATGTACATAATATCATATCTGTAAGAGAATGCAACACCTCCATTTGGATGGAGTATCTTGTTTCTTACTGGGTCATCATAGAATGGGTCTACATCAATCTTAACTCTAACACCATTAGGAGCCTTATACTCAACAAATTGGAAACCAGCACTCAATGAGTTTTGGTGCAACTTAGATTGAGTCTTTTGAATAACACCAATAGAGCTGTTGTCAAGAACAAATTGTGTCCAACCTGATACTGTCTTTAGTACTTCCTTGTGGAATTGGATAGCACCTCTCTCACCAGTCTTAATCAAGAAGTATCTGTCTCCAAAGTCCAACTTAGAAGCAGAAAGCTCATATAGAGCATCTTCAAGAAGCTTCAAGCTGAATGTGTTGTAATACATAGTATTAGCAACTTCCATCTGCTCAAACAGACCAGCACCTGTCTTAATAACATTACCAGACTTACCAAAGTTCATGTACTCACCATTGGCATTTCTGTTGCTTCTACCAAATGCAAGTGCATTGTTCTTGTACTCAGAGAATTGCTGTTCTACTTCCCAATCTACATTGTGCATCCACATTGTAGCAACTGACTTAGTATATCTACCCTCAGTTTCCTTAACAATAGGAATACCTACAGCCAGCTTCTTGTTCAACATAGAACCTGGAACCTTATGTTGGATTCTTACTACAGACCACTCATTTCTCATAGAAACAGGGCTTGTAAATCTTACATCACCAACCTTTCTTGAAAGCTCCTTCTCAACAAATGCAGCTTCAACTGAGAATCTCTCACCTGCAAGCAGTCTTTCAGCAGGAACACCTGCTGTGTTACCACCAGCAAGCTCTACCTTATATACTGCATTAGTACCCTCCATTCTTGGGTCTCCAAGTATTCTGAACTGATAGATTTCATTCAGATTACCTACAATGTACTCACCATCAGCAAACCAATCCTCAGGGAATACCAAATAGAAGGGAGCAGTGCCTACTCCAATCATATCACTGGCATCTGTAACAACAGTACCATTTTCATCTCTTGCCTCTACAAGAGGAATGTTTCTCCTTGAAGAACCAATAACATCCCAGTAGTATTCATTATCATCCTCAAACTCTCTTGTTGGGAATTGATTTAGGAATGTGTCAAGTGTCTTTCCTCTATAGAAGGCCAGCAGTTGTACCATTAGGTTTGTAGCCTTCTGTGGAGCTAACTGAAAGATAGAACCAAGGTGGTTTTCCTTAGTAAGACCCTTCCAGTGTTGGAAGCCTACCATTTGAAACTTACCTAATTTTCCAGCCATCGTCAAAAAATATTAAAAATTATAAATTATTTTTATAAAACCATTAGTAATTTTATTTCTCCATAAGTAAACACCAGACTTAAACATAGCTTAGACATCAAGATTCCACCCTTTTCCTATGAAAGATTCAGGGTCCTCATCAACTCCACTGACAAACTTTAGATTACCATCTGAGGTTCTTGCTGTGTTGTTGAGAGTATGTTCCAGCTCTCTAAGACCTTTCTTTACTTCTTTCTTTACTTTACCTTTCACCAAACCATCAAGGTTCTTAAAGCCATCAGTTAGTGTGAAAAGTAACCCAATGTTCTTTAGGAAGTCTGTTCTGTTCTCCATCTCATATTTTTGGATAGCAGTAAAGTACTCTCCTGTCTCTGGGTCTTTATACACAGGCTTAGCTATGTTATCATAAATCTTCTGTCTTGTTGATTTATCTATTGATAAATCCCCAAACACATCCTTGTCATTAAGGATTGAGGATTTAAGCTTTTCAGCCTGTTCCTTTCTTTCTCTCTCTTCCTGTTCTGCTTCTGACTTAGCCTCATTGACAAGTTCATCATACTTATCCTTGAAGAAGTCAATATTACTTTTCAAAGCCTCTTTTGCATCATCAATATCAGTACCAGCATTGAAAGACTTCTGTACTTCTCTTGCAGCTCTCTCTTTGCTATATCCTCTATTAATAAAGTCTTGATAAATCAGGTCTTTTCTAAGTTTCTCTCCTTTATCACCTTCATCAGAGATATTCTCTTCTTTAATAGAACCAAGAAAGTTTATAGTATTCTCATACTTTCTAATCTCTGTAGGCTCTACTCCAGCATTCAAGGCTTCATCAATTCTTTTTTGTCTTTCATCAAGACCTGCCTTTATCTGTTGGTCAATCAAATCTCTAAAGTCTTCAGGGTCTTTAACCTTAGATAAGCCCTCATCATCAAGGTCTGGGAAGATACCTTCCTCTTTCAAGGCTTTGGCAATGGAAGAGTAGAAGTTTTTGGGAGAAGTGCCATCCCCTTTAGGAGTGGTATCTTCCTTTTCCTCTGTATTTTCTTTTCCACTACCTACGCTCTCTGGTGTATCAGTAAACAAGTTATCTACATCAACAACCTCAGTAGTTTCTTCTTTATCATTATCTGGTTCCTCCTCTTTCTTAGGAGGCTCCCCATTTGCAGGTGGGGTATCCTGTGTATTCTCATCTTCTACAAACAGATTCTCAATTTCCTCTGCTCCCAAGATGTTATCTAAGCTAAGTTCTTCTTCCATATTCTTCTACCTTTTTGTTCTTAAAACAGTGCAAAGGTAAGTAAAGTTTTGCATATCTACAATATAGTAAATAAATTGCTTTTATTTATATAAATAAAATACTTGTAATATAGGCAAAAAGAAAGGGTAAGATTATCTCTTACCCTTATCTTATTAGTATTCTCCAAGATATTCTACTACCTTGTTTTCAGCTTTGCAATCTGCATCCTTAAACCAGAATACAATAGCAGATTCAACTATCTTCTGTTCTATACCATCACCAAACCAGTTCTTAAACAGTTCTGCATAATCATGGTACTGAGAGTTGATTGCAACATATACATCAGCTACTGTAACAGATGTAGGAAGTATTCCTCTATATCTCTCACAAATTTCCTTTGCTTTGTGCATATCAAACTTCTCACCACTGTACTTCCTGCCATTCTCAGTATGATACATATCAGCTACAAGATACTTAGCCTCAGATTCAGTGAAGTGTTCTCCACTCATTGAATTTCTCATTGAGCTTTTCATGTATCTCATCATTCTGTCCATATCATTACCTCCCATGCCAGACTCATTGAATCTATCAGAGAATCTATCACCTCTATTTAAGCTTTCCTCCACAGCCATACCTTGTTCTCTTAATACCAGCCTTTGGTGACATTGGCTTTGGTCTTCTCTTTCCTCTTGCCATGATTTTACACTTTTAGTTATTTACCTTTCTTACCTTTACCTTTTCCCTTACAACCACATTTCTTTGCCATAACTATAGAATTTTAATAGTTATTTCTTCACCTTTATCATGCTTATCTTTAAGGAGTTTATATAGCTCTTTAAAGGTAGCTTGACTGTTTATTACTTGACCTTTAACTTTGTTCTGTCCTACTAATAGGCAACCAGCAGAATCTGCCGCAGTATTACCTGCATGGATAAGTATTCCATCAAAGCCTTTCACATTAAGTAGTCTTGGCAGCTTTCCATTACATACCTCTTTATAAAAGGCCCTATTGCCAAACTTAGGGCTGTACACATCTAATGTAACCCTATAAGTACCTCTTGGAATAGCAGTAATTGATGGTCTTTTCAGTTCCAGTATTTTATCTAAGTCCATAGAACTATCAAGACCTCTATCAGCATCTTCAAGTGTATTCGAGAAAAATTCTCCATCTATATATAAATTTCCTATAGTATAACTTTGTTTTTTATATTTTCTTTTAACAGTTAGTTCCATAATATTTCCATTTATATCCATGATAAGTTTTCTGCCTATGCTTACCTTGAATTGCATTTACTAAATTTCCATTACTTTTATCTCCAAAGTACTTAGTAATCGAAGATAGACTATCCCACACTTTAATAAGTTTCCCAGTATCCTTATCATACTGGGCTACCTTTTTCCAAGTCCAAGGTCTTGGAGATTTATGAGCAGCACTAATATTCTTTTTACCTTGCTCAGACATCTTCTTCTTCAACCCCTTATGAGCCTTGCTTATCTTATCTCTTGTCTTCTTAGAAACAATTTGACCTTTACCTGAACCACCTCCGTCGGCAAGGTTATACCCGAAATTTGGGTCTTTACTTTTATATAAAAAGATATATTTCGCCTCTAAAGAATTAAGAATTTCCTTCAAAATTTCTTCATCATCATTTACTATCTCTACTATTACTTCATATTTGAAAGCTTTCAATCCATACTTAGCCCTTGCTCTATTAATATAGTCTCCAGCATAAGGAGCTTTTAGGTTTTTCCATTTTTCTCTTCTTTTAGGCTCATTTATAGTCTGACCAATATATACTTTATTATTGTGTATATTAGTATATTTATAGATAATTCCTCTCATATAAGTACTTGGCAAAATACTTCACCATTAATTATTAGGTTACTTATCGTGTAACTCTGTTTCTTCCATTTCCTGTCTACTATCAGTTCCATTTTGCTCATTAAATAAATTCAAGTTTCTTTTCCTCAACTGACAAGTAAGGTCAGTACAGATGGAGTTCATGAGACTGAACATCTGCTTCCTTAAATCCCTTATCTCCTGTTCCAGCTCTGCATTTCTTTTAAGAACCTCGTCAAGCCTGTTCTTGTTGTCGTCAGACAACTTCTTATAAAACTCCAAAGACTGCTGCATGTTCTCTATGAGGTTATTATCTACCTCACTATTATACTTTCTTCTTGCAAAGAACCAAGAAGTCCAACCACTGATTACTGTGGTTATTATCCCTACTCCTCCAGTAATTAATATACCTAGGTCAATCATGTCATTTAATTATTTCAATAAATTTTTGCTGCTTATTATTCACATAAGGACTATTTTCCACAATAGTAACTTCCACCACTCTATGTTTCTTCTGAAACCATCTAAACAGAAAAAATTTCTTAGGAGGATTTACAGTCTCTTTCTTGCTATGTGTAACTATGTATTTCTCACTTACAAATTTAGGATGCACTGTAATGACATTAGGGAATTTCATTCCCAGCTTCAACTGATACCATTTATCCCCAATCAGAGTATCAACATGAAATGTTGTTTCACTGAATATGGTATCTTGGAAAGTAACAGTATCTATCCTTTCTGATGTAGATAACAGATATTGTAAGTATTGCAAATCCTTATCCTTTATCTTCAACTCCTTTCTAATCCTGTCCATTTCAACAGTAATGGAATCACTGTAATACTCAAGCTGCTCAGCAGTTAGCTTATACACTCTATTTTCCTTCTTCAGGGAACTGTTCTCCAAGGAGTATGCCTTATTGTTATTCACTGCAACAGCCAACTCATCAGATATTTTCTTATACCCATTGCAGTAATACATGGAACAGGATATGGAAGCCAGCATAATCACTGATATAATACTTACTAATATCTTTCTCATAGCTATGTAGTTGGAGTAAATGAACTTAATTTGTTGTAAACTATAGAACCCTTGAAGTTGTATAATTGCTGATTAGAATTGACATTAGTGGGAGGCATCTCCATGCTTGAACCTACTGAATAACTCCCATTAGATTTTCCATCATCTGTCAATGGAAGCATAGCACACCACACAGAATTAGTAGCATTACCATTAGAATCACCTACTGCTTGTGTCTTTGTGTAGTTTGCACCATTAAACAGGTTACTGTAAGCAGAACTATTTCTCATAATAGCATTAGCCAGCTTATATATGTTGTTACCTGACATAAGATTGGTAATGCTCTTATTATTATACTGAACCATGGTATTTTGGTCATTATACAATACTATGTATAACCTAGCTAGTGAGGTGCCTGCAACAACAGATATTTTCATGCCTGAGAATAGCATATACTGTGCACCATAATTGTCATCTCTACCACCATTAGTAGGAGTATATACACTTGAAGAAATCTGACCACCATCAACAGGTACTGCACATAAGACTGCCTTAGTCTGTGATAATTGGTCAGAGTCACTAAGATATGTAAATCCTTGAGGAGTGCCACTTTCAAATCCAAAAGAAACCCTCACCTCAGGAATTGTTATTTCATATTTAGTTGTTACTATAGCAGGCTTTATATGCATTTCACTCACAAAGTCTTTTGTTTCATACCCTTGTAGGGAGTTGGTATCAAATATACCAGAATGGCCTGCAAGCCAAGAGGCTGTACAAAATTGTTTTGTAGCAGAAGGTAGGGAACCTCCTACCTTCTCTACTGCCTCTATTTGTGTCATGAATTCTCTTCCCATACTCTTCTCATAGAATTTATCGTATCCTCAAGATATTCTATCCTGCTCTCCAGTTGCTTGTTCCTCATTACAACCTCCTGTAATGCCTTGATTGCCAGCACGCCAAATCTATCATATTCTACCCACTTGGTATCATATTTATCAGCTCTGCTGTGGACCATAGTAGCATATACACCACCCAGTGACAGAAGCTGGTCAGCCTTCACACCAAAAGTGCATCTTATACCATTTTCATCAGGGTGTTCCCATATATACTTTATGACATTTAATGACATCAGATTATCCAGCACATCAGGCATACATGTGACTTCCCTTTTGAATCTCATATCAGAGCCTGAATTACCAGCACCTGACTTAAAGTCCTGATATGCTGTCCAGCTATTACTCTTATTAACCAGAGCTAAGTCATCTTCCACAATTGTTGAAACCTCCAACATGCCCATCTCTCCAAATCTAGCAAGAGAGCCTAGGTTACCAGCATCCTTATCTTCGTAGGCTAACTCTGCCAATGCAGAATCCATACTGACTAACCCATTCTTTGAGGTACTTACTACACTATAAGTAGTATCCTTCCAAGGAACATACACTGAAAGTACCTTATTACCATCTGTTCCTGCACTACCTGATGGATAAGCAAGCTGGACAGGATATATTCTGTTCTGTGAACCAAAAGTAGTAGCAGCAACAGTAGATATTGTTCTAATCTCAGTGCTGGATACCTTTACACCACCTAGTGTAGTAGGTGTTGCCTTCCCTAGGGAGAAAACTGTTCCTGATAAACTAAGTCCAGCTCCTGCTGAGTAAGTTGTGTTATTGTCAGTCCAAGGGACATTGACATACATCTGATTTGAGGAATTAAGCTCAACAGGATAATTCTTGCCACTCTCAGGATACCCAATCCTAACCAATCCTAGTGTAGTTGAAGTAGCTACTCCATACTCAACTGGCTCTCCTGCTGTTGGAGCATATATGTCAGTATTGGTACCATTAATATTAATGGTACCTATCTTTGTACCTGAAGACAAAGACCTGCTGAATGACACAGCATCTGCACCTGCTTGGATTCCATCAAGCTTAGATTTATCACTGGAACTCATAAGTCCATTGGCACTAGTAGTAGCAACATTATATGTTGTATTTGTATCTGTCCAAGGTACATTAACATAAGCTTTACCAGAACTATCCAACTCTACAGCATAGTTCTTGCCATTATCAGAGTACCCTATCTTTATACCTCCTAATGCTGAACTGGAAGCCTGAGGTATAGAAGTTATACCTCCTGCACCAATCTCAGTCCAAGAAGTCCAGCTAGTACCATTATATCTCCTAACATATATAACATTATTAGCATATAATGTCTGACTTACAGAAGTATCTCCTACTCCATCTTTGAATACTTGGAGAGCAAAATTATTGACTCCAGAGGGCTTGTTAGTAATACTATTACCTCCACTAGAATAGTATACTCCTAATTTACTTAAAGTATTATAGTTATTCAAGTTTTCACTGTTGCCAATTTGCTTAGGAGATACTGTACTTGCATTCCAATCATATATGTTCCCATTAAATATGATGACATTATCATCATCTATAGGGAAATACAACACATTGGGGTAACTGCCAGCAGAGCTACTTATTGCAGTAGCCCTGTCGGTAGATACATTTACTTTAAACTCTTTACCTTTTGCACTCATAACTTTTTTTTTACTCTATGGTGATGCCTCCACCAAGAGAACCCTCATCTATAGTAGCAGAAATCCAATTAGTTCCATTGTGGTTAGCTAGTACGGCTACCATGGTAGAATTACTCAGCATCGCAAACATTCTAACCCTACTGTTAGCAGTATCATTGAATGCTGAGAATGCTACTGTATTCATTCTGTTGATGCTGTCTTTATATACTCCATGTATTACCTTACCTGCATTAAGGGCGGCATTGAAGCTACTATAGGGGCCTAGAATAGCATCTACTTCTCCTTGAGAAGATAGTGTGCTACTTTCAAATGTTTTGAGAAGCTGATAGGTCTCCTTATCATCTTCTAATTCCGTTATCATAGTAGCAAGGGCAAGTCCTTGTTTAGCAGAGAGAGGCTTTTTTGAATCTGAAGTTGATAGGTTATCAACTATATCACTCTTAGGCACATAAGTACTCAAATCAACAGTACCTCCCAACGGGTCCCAATTTCCTTCATCGTGGTCAGATGAGCTAGTTGCTATAATACATACAACATTGGTATTTGCAGGATATGGCTTACCACCTAAAGTAAAGGCATTAGTCACATTCCAAACATCACCAACCTTTGCATCAGTAAGGGCTAGTACATCAGATAAGTTAGTCTTAGTACCCTTCACTCTATACACACTGCCCAAACCTGAGATTCTGTCATTAAGAGCCTTACCTTGAGCTGCTGAAAGAGCATCACTAGTACTAGTTGAAGTTAAGGTATTGTTTATAGCAGGTACAAACCTACTACCCTGAGCAACAGTCATATTTGTATAATTACTGCCACTTATAGTAAGTGATATATTCTTACTGTATAAGTTAAAACCTGTGAATCTAATACCTGTAAATGATACCTTTGTAGCACTTACCTCCTGCAAAGTAATTACCCAATCTTCACTACTACTGTCAACCAGATTTGCACCATAAGTAAGCTTATTAACAAGAGTGGTACCATCTATGTTCCCCATGTAGCCTTTTATAGTGGCATTATCTGTTGAATTTGAAGTAGCTGAGAAGTTGATATTTATCTTGTTCCCATTAAACTTGTCATTCAACGCTTTACCCTGTGCCGCTGATAAGGCTTTTGAAGTGTCAGTAGTGGTAAGGTTATTCACTACATCCGTTTTTGCAAGCTTTTCATCATTTAGCTTCTTTCCCATTGCGGCGGATAGCGGCTTGTCTGTGCTGCTATTAGTGAGTGTATTATTAACATCTGCAACTTTCACTAAAGAGTCCTGTTGTATTATGTCAATAGAATACCCACTACCAGTTGAATAATGTATACTAACAAAATAGGTATATGTAAGTGTAACAAACATTATATTTAGGTCCTCAGAGTTATTAGCATATACACTAGCAGGTATTAATATATTATTTGTTTCAACAAATACAATATTTCCCGTATTTACAGCATCTACCCATCTATCATAGGTAAAGTCTCTCAAAAAGGATTGAATAACACTTGTATGACTATCAGTACTGAGGTTTTCAAAACCTTTTAATATATACACTCCGTACTTCTTCCCATTAAACCAAATACTGTTTTCATCAGTACTGAAAGACATTAAATTAGGTGTAGTACTTTGTACACTCTTACCTTGCGCGGAAGTCTTTGTTACCGCTACTCTTAGTTTTTGTCCATTTGCTGCCAGTGCTTCTATGTCACTCATTGGCATAATTGAATTAACAATCTTCATTCTTTTTTTTTTTTTTTTTTT